>Ga0116231_10003776_pt1 | contig 31137 bp, 19 predicted proteins | sample S1TSphgellanicum_2_FD_89695 | JGI IMG/M metagenome (GOLD analysis project Ga0116231, IMG submission 89695) | Host-associated microbial communities from peat moss isolated from Minnesota, USA - S1T2_Fd - Sphagnum magellanicum MG | ecosystem: Host-associated > Plants > Peat moss > Unclassified... | reverse complement strand
TAGTGTTATGGGAGGGCGTAGTGTAGAAGAGTAGTAATAAGAAAAGGTAGGGTGTGTAGAGTATGTTTGGATAAGGGGTAATAAAAGAGAGGGAGTGGGGGTGGGGGGGGGGGGGGGGGGGGGGGGGGGGGGGGAAGGTGGATTGATTTTTCAGGGGATGCAAATGAGAGAAAAAAAAAGAGGCTAGATTTGGATGTTAAAAAAATACTAAGTAATTTGTTGTGTCATGTACTTCAATAGACAAGAATTTAATCTAAGAAGTGGATTTGAAGATTGATGACGAGGAGGATGATGAAGATCTTAGGGGTTTCAAGAATAATCTATAATCTTCTCAATGTGTGTGTGTCGGGTCAATTTGTGTGTGAATGTTGTTGATTTGTATATTATGACAGAGCACCCTAATTATTGGGAATTTCAAATAATAGTCACATTTTGTCAAATTTTACAATGTGAATCATGAAAGGGGGTTGTGGTTCTTTGCCAAACTTGTGAAGTAGTCAATGAGGAGTTGAAGTGTGCTATTTTTTTTTTAATGTATTGTCAATTTGAAGGGTGGTGTTATGAGTATTAGTTTATGTAATCTATTTGGACTCAAGGGTCTATATTACAAAGTGTAACTTGGACTTGGGTTCTTATGGAAGTTTAATGTTGTTTTGAGGGTTTATGTGGTTTAAAGTAACTGAGAAAAATATGAAGGCTAGTGGGTTCAAAAAAAAGAGATCAAAGTGATCTTACCCCTTAAAGACCTCAAACCTTTCATTATTGGTGATAGCAAGAATTTAGGTGACTTTTGGCTCAAAGCCAGTGGGTAATTCTAAGATAGTCTACATTTAATATATGTGTTCCTTGTTTTGATTATTATGTGCCCAAGTTTTTTGTCACACTACAATGTAACAAAATGTTGTGGAAATATCTGGAGCCACCATTGTGATTGCCATTAATGCCCTATGTAAGGTGGGAATTGCGAACACTTAAGTCTTTTGAAGTAAAGATGGGCTGGTATATTTGAGTGCTGACAAATGTCTTCTATTAAGCCAAACAAGATTAAGAGGAATTGTTGGTTGAACTGTATTAGAAATTACTTGTTTATCCAAACCATGGGCAAATGGCATCGTTCAATGCCATAGATGAAAAGACTACATCGTTTGTGGACCAAATGTTGACAAAGTTTCTGTGTGTTCACGATTTATTGGGATTAACCACATGGCTCATGCAGTTTGAATCTTAAAATTGGTCAAATAATAATGCAATTAGTGTGAGTCATGATTAGACATCCTTTGTCAAAGTCTTACCATGTGGGAACCCGGACCAAAACTTGGAATAGGGCCATTAGCAAAGATCATGTCAGTAAGGAGTTCAGAAGATTAGGAGAAATTTGAGGGTTTCCATATCTGTAGTGCTCAAATAGAGGAAATGGAATGGGTGGTTTAGGTCCTCATAGACAAAAGATTTCGAACCCCATAGCCATAATAGGCAATTTGGGTAGCAATTGCTAGTTTTTGGCTATTGATGTCATTTAATTCTAATATGTGCTGCCAAAGGGCTTCAATTGATTTGGATAACCTGTGCCTACAAGGCACGGCACAGCACTGAGGCAGCGATGACCCCTGATGACGACCCGTGAAACCCTAAAGCTCAACGACATTTTGTCACGTTCCGCAGTTAGAAAGTCATGACTATGGGAAATTCTTCATCAAAATTACTATGTCAGTTATTTCTTGGAATGGCCCGTTCCGCCACGTAGGAAAAGAAAGTACGTTCCCATCATACCCAATAGGGCACGAACGCATGCTTTCCCATCACTGTATGAGAGAGGGAGAAGAGACATAAGCGGGAGAGGATAGCAAGAAGAAAACGTTTGCATTGCAAGAAGACCACCCAGACGGCCCACAGTTGGACTTTATCATCTGGGTCTTGTTCACAATTGTGCCAGGTCCATTAGCTGTCAGTTGGGTATAGCCCTGTCACAGACAGACATACAGACAAACATACTTGCTGAATTAATATATAAGATGTAAATCTTGTTCACATTTGTGCTAGGTCCATCAGTTGTCAGTTGGGTATAGCCCTGTCACTGACTGACTGATAGACAAACATACTTGCTGAATTAATATATAAGATGTAAATCCTTGAGCATTTTTGAAAGTTTTGACTGAAGCCGAGCTTGGGAATTAACTGATTCAACAAGCCATTTAGTTTTCTGTTTTCTTATGGATGTCTAATTGGAATGAAGTACCTTACATAAGGAATTCTACTATGACATGGTTAGCATTTCTAGTTTTGGTCCAATCGTTGATGTGACTATTTCAATCTTGTGAGGGCATTTGTTTTGTTTCGATACAGCCATAATTTCTAAATCTAAATGACAAATATCTTGGTGATTTTGTAAAGTAATCTTCACGGGTATTAGGATTGTATTTAAAGACAATACATGTAATCAGCAAGTTCATGTTGGCATCAAGATGGTTCACATGATGTGGTCATGTGTGAGATTTTGGCAACATAGTATTTCCCTTCTTAAATATAGCATAGCATCGATTGCACTTTTATTTCGAAAACTGCACATGATATTCACTTGTAGAAGTTGCGTCTTAAAACGTCAATTTGTAAAAAATTCAATACGGCAATGCCGTTGTTGATATTTGAGTGATCTTTAATGAACAACAGATCATACTTACATAAGGAGGACTTGTTCACGTAAGAAAGAAACAAGTCACATAATAGCTCTGGCGCTTATTTCTAACTTCAAACTAGTAACAGTTGAAGTTAAGAAATGTTGCATGAAGTTACGAGAAAATGGACTCATGCTTCACTCAGTAACTCAGGGTGAACATTTCTCCAAAACCAGCAGCAGTTAGAATACTATTTCTTCCATGAAGATACAAGAAAATGAACTCAGAAGTAACTCTTGGTGAACAGTTCTCCAAAACCAGCAACACTTCAGATAGGAAATGTTCCATGAAGGTACCAGAAAATAAACTGGAGTTCGCTCAATAACAATTGGTCAACATTCCGCCAAATGTGGGACCAAATGAAAACCACATCATTCCATGGTCTGATCTCCGCAGAGCCAACAAATATGTTCATCATCAAATCCACAAGCGATAACAATATTATTATTCTTTTTTCAGAATTTCCTTGGAGAAATTGGAACACAAGAGTTCACCTTTTCAATGTCTGGTGCTGAAGAGCTTTGAGCATCACCATGAATGCAATTCTGATGAAGCGATCCCTCCCTGCGTCATGCTTCCCAAGCGCCGTGCTACCATCAGTACTCAACACCCATTTGCTCGATCATTGGGCTGTGTCAGCTCGCATCAGATCATCAGCGCGAGGCTACGGTTCTTGGATCAGCAAGGGAGCTCGGAGTTGCAGTCTGGAAGCAAGCTCAGGAAGATCACAGTCCAGTTTAGAATCATCTGGAGCTGGACTTGGAGCTGGTTGGGTTGCTTTAGGGTTGGCTTCTGTTCTTTCTACGTCTCCACCAGGATTATGTGAAGAATTGCAATCATCCTCAGGCGAGTCGAGGTAATCAACTGATCCAGATTAGTTTGATGTTCATGAAGATCTCTTCTCGGTGGTTCCAGGTTGGGTTTTTGTGTCTCGAGATCCATGTCTTTCGGAAACCCTAATTGGACCTCATTATGCTGCTCGTAGCCTTAAGCCAGAGCAGTAAGGATGCGGCATTGAACAACTCCTTCAAAAACAGACTACGTTTCAGCAAGATTTAGGATTTGGGAACCAGGAATCAATTCAGGATGTGCTAAATAGACCGGGGGGAGAGGGAAGGGGGTTTTGACAGGTGTGAACTGACTAGGGTACAAACAGAACGTTATCAGTATGCATATCCTGGATCTTGGTTCCTTGAGCATGTACGCGGCATTGAGGTCTTATGCCTACCTCTTTACCCACAGTATGATTCTTCTGTCTTCCTCCAGGAATTGCTGTGACATTTTCATGCAGCTTGCTGTTAACCTCCCTGTGAATCTAATTTTCGATTAATGCAACTGGGGGAGTGCAGCAGGTATGGGGACATTTTAAACCCCTGAACAAGGGAAAGAATAACCCTAGAGTGGAATTGCAGGTCTTGGCACATGATCCAGAAGTAGGCGAATTGAACATGACTGTCACCAGTGGTCCTGCAACATCTGGAGCTCTTCCAAAATCTGCAGAAGAAGTGTGTGGTACACGTGCTTGTGTAACTCCATTGAATCTGAAGTAGAAAATGAAGCAAAAAGAACAGAGACAGATGTCCTAATGTCAAATGATATAGCTACTTTCAAAACACCTTGCAACAGAGCTTTGATATGTCACACTATTGCTGGAATGTGATGTGCATTGCTTGTTTGGACAGGTTGGGAAGGCAATCATGAATCGTTATGAGAAAGCTCCTTCTGTTGACAAGGTAGGCTCACGCAGTCCATTGAATAGACCTCTTGTTGGATAACCCTTCTATCTGAGAATCCTAATTGTGTTAAAGCTGATATTGTTGCTGTGAACTGCAACAAAGCCTCAATGTTCAATATCAGATCTGTTGCTTGTCCACTCACAAAAAATGTCATTTTCTACCATGAGATTATTGCAGCAAATCAATGCAGAAATCATTGCCGATTAGGATCTTTGGATCACAACAGACAAATGATCTGAAGTGAAATTCATCCTTAACATTGTTGAACTTTCTGTTTCCATCTCTGTGCTTGCTGTTAACAGGGTTCACATCTCAGACATTGCAGTGTGGCCTTGCTTCTATGCCTCTCTTAACATCTTCTACATCCTCCACATTCTACATGGAGTTGTCTAGTTTTGTGCAAGTACATGTGATTGAATCGACTTGAGTGGATGGGGTATATCTCAAACAGGCACAGCTTCTTGATGTGGATCTGAGGGAAGCTGGTAGCAACTCCAGGTACTTTTAAATGCGAAAAATTTACTGCCATTCATATTGACTTCATTTTGTACAGAAGTATATACAAGTGCAAAGTCCTTCAAGCAGGTTGAGAATGCAAATTTGAGGTGGTAATTTGATCTTGATGTTGTGCTCAATTGTCACACTGAGAGTATGGTAGCCAATATGGGATTGTTGGAAGAGGTGGGTTTTTGCAGGGACTACATTGTCGAGCTGATTGTTGATGCACGTGGCAAACAACGACACTTGCTTTCAAAGTTGATTTTGACTGACAGAAAGGTCGTCAATGAGGTCTTTTAGGAATTCTGCTAAGCCTGATGTTTCCTGCCTAATTTTTATTGTCTATTTGGGCAGCATATCACTCTTATATTTTGTCAGGCTTCTCAAGCTGTGGTTTAAATGTGTTGATGTGGTAAGCAGGTCTATGCTGTGACTGTGCAAGTACCACAAGAGTTGTGGGAAGGAAACGGAGACTGCATGCGCACTGTCCTCCAAGCATTCCAGCCAAGGGGGCTTGTGACTGAGTGATAGTTTGGAGTGGCTTCTAAATGACCTTCAAACCTGCTCTGAACCTTCTCTCATGACCTTCTGGAGTTTTTCAGATGCAGACAGTGTACATGTTTGAAGATAATTTACAAACATTGCATCAATATCAACTCTTTGCCCTTTGGGCAACTAGGATCTGAAAACAGAAAGCCACTCTTCCTTCATTCTGTCCCCTGGTATCTGGGGATAGCCTTGTCCCCTACTATTGGCATTGCTCCTTTGAATTCCCAGTCAATTTTTAGTCACTTAAGTTATTCAGCCAGCAAGAAAGAGCTTAAACTCCATATCCCCAGTGAATAGAAAATTGAAGGAGATTGTATTATTCTTGCCTTTCAACCTTGTCTAGATAAGTGACTTTGTTCTTTGAAACTAAACTATAGTTGGGAGCTGTCCTCCTTCCACTTAATTACTATAGCGTGGCTTCAACAGGGGTGCATGGATTAGTGAAGGGGCTGATCTATTTCCCCAGGAAAAAGGTGGTTGTTATGTGATGTGTTGCTCCAGGTGGATTTGCTCCAAAATTAAGCTTATCCCATTTACTATGGGCCTTGCCTTCTCACCTGAACAATGCTCTACTGGTTATAGGAAAGTTTCCTGTGAAGGATGTAGACTTCAGCCATCACCTGTGCCTCTGTGACTACTAACCTAGAGGTTCTACACATCTACAAGATTGCAAAGAAAACTCCAAAACATGAAAGTGGTGATTGTGTCTGTTCCAGCCAAACCGAAACGTACACCACAATAACAAGTTTAGACTCGGAACTCAGAGCCTTGTTAGTGTGAGTCAGACTCACAAAGTATCAGGCCATCGCCTTCATTTTGATCCATCAGCTCCACTCGGTGGGCAGATAACTTTATCAAATCTCAAGTATGTTACATCACCTAAAATGCACTAACCCTTAATTCCCCTAAGTTACACGGAAGCCTATATTATCCTAAGACTATACACTGATCCTAAATTATACAAATCCTACATGATCCTACCATCAGACCAAACCTAATTTACACCAAACCTGAAATACACCAAACCTGAATTAACCTACATCATCCTGCCAAACCTAACATACACCAAACCTAAAATATGTTATATACTGATACCAACCCTAAACTACTTGCTGTTTGCGCCGCTTTTTCTCTGACCTAATTTTGCCTCAGATGGCTATGAATGGACGCACATGATGACTAGCGAGATAGTGTGTTGCGTGAGGTCTGTCTCAAGTTGTGTCTCTGGATGCTCGAATGGAGTTGTAATCTCCTTGCTTTCGTATTCGAGTTATTGTCTTTGGTTGTTAAAAAGTTGCATCTTTAGCTCCTTGGAGTGTCCTTCTAAATTGAAGCGGAGCTCCTCTTTGAAGTCTGCTTCTTTCGTATTTCGAGTGTTCTCTGTGTTTGTTAGGAAGTGAGAAGCGTGGCTCCTTCTTGGGGTGCTAACTTTGTGACTGTTTTTGCTGGTGCGCTTTCGCTTTTGCAAAGAAAGAGACGATGATGGTGTTAGTGTTTCTCTTGTGATCTAGCAAAAAAAGTTTTTGTCTTGCTGATCACTTTCCATGCGCTCCATGACTACGAATGTTGCAGAAAAACAATGACGCAATGTACTGTGGTCATGGAGTGCTTGGAATATGATCTACCAGATATTATTGGCGTTATTCGAGTTTTCTTCAGTGCTATTTCTCGATGTTTTTCGGGTCTTCGAGTGCACATCTTGTTTGATTTTTTTGTAGGCACAGTTTCCGTTTCCATAGACCGTCAAGTGTTGGCTGTCTGCTTTTCCAGAAGGGTTTTTATCTTGCTAATCACATTCCATACGTTCCATGACTATCGACCGTGCCACGCAAATGAAGCAATATCGGTAGTCATGGAGTGCCTGGAATATGATCTGACAGATATCATTGATGCAGCAAGGGTTCTCTACTCCGATTCTTGACATCCGTGTTCGAAGATCTGAAGTGGTCCATGTGATGAGGTATGTTGGAGCTCCACTCAAATTGAATACTGCAGAGAGTTGGGGAGCTGCTGTGAGACATCGGATGCACGGTCACCACGGGTTGTGGTCCTTTGTCGGATTGCGATCCGGTGCTTTCGAGCAGAAGATCCAAAGCTTCTTTTCGATTTGAGCAAAGGTTTGATAAGGTTATTGAGGGTGTATTTATAGGAAGATTTAGTGAAAAATCCTAAGTTTCTGAGCCTGAAACCTTATGTTCCAAGGAATGATAAAGAGTCTTTTCAGGAATCTTGTTAAATACATTAAGTGACTGAAGAACTTGAAGGAAGGCGCCAGTCTGAATAATAACGGGAAATAATGTATTGGGTAAGAAGATCACAAGTCGGGTCAGTGGATTTTGGGTCTTTGCTCTGCACGCAGAGCAGGATAACAGCACTGTCGTGTGTCAAAAATCAGAGGTCTCGCAATTTCGTTTTAGCAATTGACTGCAGTGCGTTATCCGGAACTGCTTTGTTATTTGTGGTTTATTCAGCTTCAATATGAGTTGGATATTAGCCATGGCCTGACACTCCCAAGGTCGCATGAAAGTTGCCCATTTTTGCCGTCATATCTTGAATCATCTTTTCAGAGGTCGATGACAGCCCGGTGCTGGAACCTTCAACAATGCCATTCCAGCGTTCCCCCTGTCTGCGACTGGAGGATGTCAAGGGAAGGGCTCTCTTATTGGTGTTCTGTGTGCTAATCCGCTCAGCTTGATATGGATACTTCGCAATAAAACGATTTCTTGCGTGTGATCATCGACATCGCGTGGAGCAGTTTGTGTAGTTTCTTCAGTGGTCCTTGCTTTGATTAGAGAAGGGAGGTATGGAGAGCAGAGGTTGAGAGATAGAATCGCTTACCAGAAGCTTTGTTGATGCCTTCTGGATGCTTTCTTTTTATGCTTAAGGTTTCCAAAAATGGTGATACGCAGCTTTTGGGTGAGCCGAAGGTGTTGTTGGGTCTTCATTTTAGGTGGGTTCATATTTCATGGGATGACCCGAGAAGTTGGTTCTGAAGTAAAACCATGTGGGGTGGGCAGTCACCTATTTCTTGGATTCTTTGGCCTAGGGCTTTACTGCACACAGCTAATAAGCCTAAATTTTGAGCTTCTAGTTTAGGTGGGCTTAATCCAGTATGGTGCTTAGGGCATGTGGTAGAGATGTTCTACAGTATATGGTTTGTTTTAACTTTGATGTTGATGATCATTGCAGCAGCTAATGTATAGGAGGAAATTATGCTGATTTTTATGGGAGAAAGCAGACAGAGAGAGGAGAAAATTAGTAGGCTTGAGTTGGATGTAGCTTTTTGTGTGCATGTAAATGAGAATCAGATTGTGGTCCAGAAGGGTGCAGGCACGAGAGAGCTGTGATGGTGATGTGCATGTATACTTTGAATAGAATAGGTGGTGACCAGTGATTGCTCAATGCCATTGTGGGTAAAGCCAACGCATCACAGCCACTCAGGAGCCTTCTTCTCAAGTTCTGGACTGCCAATCTTCCAGGCGTCTGCATATTATGTTATTTGTCAATGAAATTTATGTGTGATGACACCTGTGATTTTGTTCTTAATATTCATACCCATGTTAGATATTAGGGTTTAAGTTTCCAAGGGTACCTGGAGAATTTACTTGTTCAAATTCTCTGGAAATCTTTCAGCAGGTCAAGCTCTATGTGAGTGTTCAAAGGAGAAGTATGAATTAGTGCTGTTATTTGGTATACTGTCCAGGATTCTGAGTCAAAAGCTGTATTGTTTCAAGTTAATTTCAACCCACATATGGTTAGCCATTTCTGGATCATATGTGGTACTCTTCTCTCTTCTTGCATCTTGCCTGCATGGTTGGTTTAGCCAGTCTGGTGGAGCTGTTAACAACTGCTCTGCTGAAATGATGGAGCCCATGATGTGAAGATTTCTTGAATTAGCTTTGTTGCTGCCTTTATCATGGCAATGGGTAACTATAACCCTGCAACATGACAAGCCATGTGAAATGTGGTGAAAAGGTAAGGGGCATTAGGATCATTGTTGAAAATGCACCAGATATCAATGAGTGGATCGAGATACTGTCACCTTTGTGGTGCCTCTGAATGTACGTGCCATAATAGCAGCAGCAGCAGTTGAAGACTGTAGGTGTGTTCTTCATTCTTGGAAATGTGATGATTTTGGGACATGTGAAATTTGAGCAAACCCTCTCTTGACAAATGTGAATTGAAAGGGTGCAACCAAACCATGTCACCTTTGTGGGGACCCTGAACACATGTGGTGCGGCAGCACCATATACTCGAAGAGATCATCAGAATCCACTAGGAGTCTCCTGTTTTTGTTGCTAGTAGCTGTTGACAATTGTGCTGAATGCAGGAGATCCATATGGGATGCTTGGAGATGTTTGATAGTATGCCAACACATGATGTTGCTGCTTGGTTTGTCTGTTGATTTGAACAGTGTTAGGTGTTATTTTGCCAATGCCAAGTTTAAACTGCATGATGGAAAGGAAGACTCAGGTTGTGCTAGAATTGCACCACTGCAGTGTCAAGTGGGCATTGCATTTTGGCTCAACTCACCTACACACACTCCACTGTGCATCTCAAGAATGTCAGTAGATAGTGGATGACAAAATTTGCGTCCAGAGTTTTCAAAACTAGTTGTGAGAACACCCAACTCAGTTTGAAGATTACTGTTATTCTTGCATTGATTAGTGTTGATATCAGAAGTCTGTCTTTCTCATTGGTCTGGCTGTAAGCTCACAAGGTCAAGGGTGTGTGCGGCTCCTATTTAGTAGCATTTTATTTGAGCTTGTCAACAAACCTCCAGACGCTTGGCATTACATTTTTTCAAGAATCTTAGTATGTGGTGAATGCATTAACTATGAAAAAAAATCTAAATTAGAAACATTCTGTGCATCTGAAAATGCTTCAGTTCATGTTCAGTATCTTTGGATTTATGTATTGAAAAATTGCTTGCATAATTATCATGAGCTTAAAGATTTTCACATTAAAAATTTCATAGTCTGTTTCGCATTGATTTTCATACATTCCCTATTTTTGCTACCCCTCCCACCTGCCATTGACAGGGTCTAAGAACACATGCTTCCAGTTACTCCGGATGTGCCAGGTCTGTAATGACAACTCCTCACAGATGTTGGGGGCTTTCAACCACATACAGTGATAAAAAATTTGTGGCAACAAAAGGTGAAGCGCAAAACTTGAAGCCTGAAACAAGAGTTTTGTGGACAGATTTGTGCAAGGGGACAACCCAGTGTTGTCTCGATTATGAAAGGAAGAATAAAACCTTCACATTACATATGTCCATCCAGCTGTATCCAAAAGGATCGTTGATACTCTAGATGTGACATGAGGGGAAACATCCATGTTCAGATGCCCATATATGTAAAACTTCAGAGTGCGTTTTGCTGATCTTCATGTAAAGAAGTTCTTTCTGCCCCCCAAAAGTTGAAACATAAATGAGTGGCACTCACACTAGTATACATTGGTGTAAACGCACTATGATAGAATATGCTATTTCCTGCAGCAATAGGTCTTGCACCCATGACACATGTGAGGTAAACTTTGCAGTTTCAACCATTTCAACATAAAATGTGTGGTAATTTACATAGACTGAGGTGAGTGTAATAAGTGTCACACTAATGCCGCATCTTATACTTTTTTCTCAAATTACCACTTCTTACCCTTATGTCAAAATTGGTAATGCTGCAACTTACATCAATGTCAAACTAGGGTAAAATGTGACATCTTACAATAGTTTCAAACTACAACAATTCCACATCTTGCAACTAATGTCAAACTAGGGTAAACACCACATACATTTTACATAAAAATGGATGAAAGCCATAGGGTGTACCTGACACGTGTCATGAGCCAAGACACTACTGCTGAAGTAAAGACCTAATTTTGTTGTAGTGAGTAGTGAACTGGGTACAACCCAGAGTCCCAGGCCATGTCTAGTGGCAAATGATGACAGATACAAAAGGTGGACATGAGGATCTGCCATCAAAACTGCCTGTGTTTCCTGACATGATGATTTCACAGGGTATTGTGCAGAGAAAAGCAAGAGAAAGCACATGGATCACGCTTATGCCTGAATGTAGCCAAGAATGAAAATGACTCCTTTTTCTGCAAGCAAATGATAGCAATTTTCTATCTGCTGGCTGGCATGGGCTTAGCTAGCTGAGGAAGACAGCCATTAATGCCCTACAAGACTTTGATACTATCAGATTGATACCACAACACAACACAAAGGTCATTCGAGATCATGTAGGGGCCCACATTGTCCCTGGCAGCAGCCCCTGCAAACTACAATGAACATGACAATTGAAAGTGTGTACGGGTGGGTGCCTAGGGTCAGTTTTCACATGGCCAAAACGAATAATTATTTTTTTCAAAAATTAATTCATTTTCATAAATTTGAAATTATTATTATTTTTATGATCTACAATGAGTCTATGATATTGTCATAAGAGCAGTGAGATTATTCAGACTTTAGGCCTGTGATCATTATGATGGTTTTCAACATCTCAGCTTCATAATTTTTTTATTAAACTTGGTTTCACTATTTTAAAGATTATTAAATGACTGATCCTAGGGTAAAGTACTTGGAGCAGGTGAACTCATACTCCTATTTGGGCTTGTATCTGTGTTTGTCACATCCAACATAGAGATAATTCTATGTTATTGGTTTCCCCAGCCCGAAGCATAAACACCCAAAATTTGGAAAGTATAAGATGAAACAGAATTTAAATGCTACCACCTGGCCAATATTATGATCAACCAATCAGAAACAATCTTTTTCTCTTTTTTTTCTGAGTCTTGTGGAGACCACTGTGACCTACACAGGTCCAAACTTTTTCACACTATGTAAAAAGGCTGTAGTACTTCATCTAAAGTACCATGTACAGGTCTTGTTAGGGGATCTGGGTGGACTTGCTCTTAACTTAATAATAACTCCCACAGCACTAGCAGCAGGCAGACATCGATCCCACCTGATGGACTCAAGCAGCCAATGCTTGTCAACTCTATACTCAATGTCCTAGTGCAGTTGAATCAGACACTGCACCAGTTCTGGCATGTCCATGTGATGCTTGTCAGTTCTTCTGTACTCCTTGTTAATGTATAGCCTAGACCAGCAACTTAGTTCAAAATTGGATACTTTTTATTCGCTTACAGGAAGGTTTCTTGACCAAAAGTTGAAGCGAAGTTATTACTGGTGGAGGGCTAGCATCTTCGACTGCAGTCTGCAATAAGCTCAGATTTTAGGATGGCTAAACAATAGTACTTGGCTTGATGGACAACAAAAGAGTTGTTGGTTCCTAAGCAATATTCCAGGACCTCTTTGACTCCCATCTTCCAGCTACATACAACCTACTACGGCTACTCTGCATGGAGTGTATGTAGTTGTTGATTTTGAGATGAACTTTGGGTTGCGATTTTTTTTGGTTGGTTTTCACAGAACCTTCCGTGCAGTTCTGGAAACGGCTTTTAGTTGTTGATTTTGAAATAAACTTTGGGTTCCAGATCTTTTTCTGTTTTTTGGGTTTCAAAGAAACTTCCATGTAGTTCTGGAAATAGTTTTTTAGATTTACAAAGCCTCTTGTTCTATAGACTTCCCACAAACCATGGACAGATTGTCACAAAAGAAAAAAGAAGGGTAGTGTCACCTTAAAAAAAAAGGGGAGATGATTTCTGGTGTGGAAATCCCTGCCATTGGGTATACAAACTCAATAGGATTTGCTGAAATCTTCTGAAACAGAAAGAAGATTATTACAAGTGTTATTTCTTCATCTAAATCCATACAGACATCAAATTTTGTTATTCTAGTTCTATGGACCTCAAGGGATTAGATCTCTCTTGATTTCCGCTCAAGGAGCCAACTAGATGCTTGATCAGTGTGGCAGCTCATACTTCAACAATATAAATCCCACAAGTGCAATCCCAACATCATTACATGGTTCCTCTCAAAAACTAGACAGAGATTCAAAAACTATAGAGACTTAGAATAGAATAGGTGGGTGTTATCTTGTGCACTTCTTAGTATCCTATTGTTCCAAAATCTTTGGAGCTCCCATTATCTAGTAGGTATTCTCTTCTCAAAATGACCACATTGCATACTCACATTAAAACCTCCAAACTATCAAAGATGATGTTGCCACAACAACCGTTCCTAAAATCCTAAACTCATTCATCATTGCCCTTGTTTTGGTCCCTAAAATGCAAATGCCAAACCTCCTAATCTCTTCTTGACACTCTTGGCACAATGGAAGATCAAGCGTTAAGTTCATGAAAAGAAGAAGTCCAAAGCAACTTTTGCCCGCAACTGATTACTATGAAATTCCAAAGCAACTCCACACGTCCTAATTATCAGAAAAACAAGAACTTAGTTTTTTCCCTTCGCCAAAAGTCCCCCTTCCTTCTCCTCAGCCAACTTCATATATATTTATCTTTTCGACCTTCTTTCGCTCCCATGAAATCTCCACACCAATCCTCCCCCAAAATTGTGCTTCACACTGCTCATAAAGAGTATCCTTTGAATAGCTAGGATCGCATTCCATCATTGAAACGAGCTCATCAAAACCATTCCACAATAACCTACAAAACAACAAACCAAGCCAAAAATAGAAAAACAAGAAATTGAACTTTTTGGCGTCCTTGAGACACCATGGCTTTGGCAACTCTACAATAGAGTTGAATTAGGGTTTTTGCTTTCATCCGCAGAAAATGTTTAACATTGTTTTTAGGTCATAGTAGTAAACTAATTGTAACACTCCCTCCATCTTCATTCCAACATGACCAACTTTATGGTGACATCATGTTTACACTTTCAACTACACAAACACTAATGCAATATCAATGTATATTGTGAGCAAGTTGAAATGCAAGTTATAACAAAAACCTGTTCTTTATTTTAAGCTATGGACTTGGTGTGGATCAGATCGCTCCAGATTTTCTCATGAGCTACCATGGTCTTTGTGGGCATCATAGACACATAGCTAAACATGTTCAACCTAAAAGTATTGCTATATTGTCCCATTAGTTAGTTTAATGAATATCCCAACATTCTTGTCTCTAAAAACAAAAAGTTTTGACAAGTGGTTAAATTATCAAATAGTTACAACAAATAGCCCATGAAGTCCATACGATAATTTTTAGTCAGAGTTCTCGTAGATATAACTACTCATCCTTAGCCCCAATAGAATGCCCAACAACCCATACAATTCTCAAAAGTTGAACTTATTCACAAGCATAGTCACTCTTGAAATTATGATGTTTCTATACAAACTATCATAAATTCCCCTTGGTAATTAAGTCTCCTTACTAGCACCTCATTGATTGGCTTGAAAACAACCCAAAGTCGCAAGCTTTAACCATCACCAATGTCCAGGAAGCACATCATAGTCTTGCTAGCCAAAATCTATCATGAAAGCTCCCCACACATTTCACAACCATCTGAAAACATTCATATTTTTGCAAGTATTAAACTTCCAAAGACTTACTTATGCCCAAATAAAACAAACAAACCACATAGACAATTAAAAGATGTTGATCAAATTTCCAATTCTTTTCAAATTGATCCATCAATTGTCGTTTGTTTTGACATTTTCACTTTTTATTAATAACAACAAATCTTTGAGTTAAATCTTTATCCAAAAAGTTCTCGCACTTTCATAGGAACTCATTTCATGTTACAAGTTCTTGTATTGAGATGAAAAAACACATATGAAACTCCACTTTGATTTTAAAATGTTATCCAACAACTAGATGATTGAAGATTGTTTTCTTGATCTTGATAGTTAGAAAGATTAAAAAATAGTTGAACATTTTTAATGAGGGTTGTAAAACATTAAGATAATATGTGTAGATAGCTATGATGTTGAAAACTATCATATCTAAAAACTAAAATTTGAGTGCATTATTTTTCCTATTGATTTTATTATGCTTTCACCCACTTGTTTTATTGATGTACTCCAAAGCCTCATTTTCAAAATTCTTTTTCTACATATATGTTTCCTTTGAGGTTCTAACTAAATTGAGTATGTTGAGAGGCAAGACTTCAACATTTAGCCTTGTGCCATTTCAAGTTCATACACAACTTCTTTCTCCATGTCAATTACAACACCAATCTTCATTAAAAAGTCCACTCCCATTGGTAAATGGTAACCATTTTTGTCCATCACCATGATTGTTATAAAACATGTGATTTCTTTGGGCACCTTCGTGAAGAGGTTCTCAATAATCCCCATGGTATTCATCATAGTTCCTAATGTCATTTTCTAATTTTTTGTTCAAACTACAAGGTGCATCATCCCAAATGTGTGGACCATTCTAACTAAAATGATTGACATTGACATGCCATTGTCAATCAAGGTATCCACTTGATATTCACCAATCTCCACAAGTAGATGCAAGCTACATCCTCATCTCATCTTGTACAAACGCATTTCTTGCCATTTTTTTGTTTTCTTAGTAACACAACCACTTCAACTTACATGGTTTCATTTCTCTTTTTTAAAACTAATTTGACCAATCTTTTTAAATATTCCAACTCACTTGGAATGTTCATTATGGTGTCCATGGGGTGAGTGCTATTTTTTCTTTCACAAAATTTGGGTAAATATCTTGGATCAAACTCATAATCCAATCACACCTAGAGGTTTACTTTCTCTAAAATGTATGTTTCATGTGTTTGATGTGCTTGTTGTTCCTATTTTCATTGTGTGGTATGATGATTAGTCTTTTATTTTGGAATTCAAGCCTTTAATTATTCTATTATGGTTGCTTCGTCATCAACTGTGATCTCCAATGAATTTATTTTGGGAACACTCCCTTCTTCGTCCTTATGTTTGCACCCACAACATTTTTTTGTATGCCCCAAATCGTTGTCAAAATTACATTTAATGCAACATCTTTAAGAGAAAAACATGGTTAGGTGATTCACTTTTGACATTTTGAAGAGTTCACATCTTGTACTAACTAATATTCCTGCAATAATAATAATTATCAAACTTTAAATCCTATAATTATCCACTATGTTTTTTTTTCAAGTTATAGATATCACTAGATATGTGATTGGTCCAAAAATCCATGTGAAAACAATGTTTTTTATTTTGTGATGTTGCTTAAGTGATGATACTCCATAAGTATATTTAAGCATATTTGGTGATATTAAAAATATGAAAATAAAAATTTGAAACACCTTTTTATAGTGTAGGTCATTGTGATGATTTTTGGCAAAATTTTCAAATTAAAACTTTGGTGATTTACAAAAAACTATGATAAATTGGATATGAAAGAATTATCCATGTTACAATAGATTTTAATGAGAAAATTTTGTTATATTTTTAGTTTAATATATTTCCATATAAGTCTATTGCAACATGTAAAATATTTCCATTATAGTTTCTTGCAACATGGATGATTTCTAAGTGACTATATTAGTGTTGAATATGGCTTTACATTTTAAGTTTATTTACAACCCAAAAAAATTATGATTGTGATAATCCAAATAATCTCCTTAATTGTGTTTTGACTTTTCATTTTGCTAAGATCCCCCACATTGTTTGCACATTTTGGTCATGAGTTCTATTGGGACTTAAAACCAATCCTTTTGAGGGGCCCATTTTTTGTATATTTTATGAAACACTTGAAATTAAAAAGAATGTTTTGATATGCTATGAAATAATGAAAGAGTATTCTATTAAAATTGAAAATATTTTAGATGTGATTTATATGTATTTTGTAATGAAATATAAGCACCTTGTTTATATTTAAATAAATTATAAAATAAAAATTTTAATGACATAATTGCACTCTGAAATTTTTTTGCATGCTCTTTGGAGAAAAATGTGACATCCCCATGCCAATCCATTCATTACAAACAAAATATGGATTTTCTCACACAAAAGGTTGCAATTCACAATGTGTGAGGTAAACTCTGTGGTTTCGTTGATTACAATGTAAAACATGTGGTCTTTATTGTGGCATATATTACACCAAAGTTAAACTTGACATTAGATTATGACACATGTTACAAAACATGTCAACTTTGTGTGGTATGCGATATTACCTAATGTCAAATTGCCATCTTAAGTAATACAAGCCACAATAAACATCACATATTGTACATTATAATGAATGAAACCAGTGTTGGTCGGGTTCAGGTCCGGGTTCGAGTCTGGGTCCAGGTGTGGGTCTTTTGTGTGAGAAAAATCACATTATCTTGAAGTGCCAAAAATTCTCTTTGATCTACCTGGATCTTATTTGATGTAATTTTCTGCCAAAAGAAAGTTCACATAGACCAAAGCACGCCATTGTTCATAATGCCCTTCCTAATAACCTCCTCATACCCTTTTGGACACTTAATTTTTCAGCCTTTGAACTGCCAAACTTTTCTGGTAAGAGTGCTTAGTGCCTCCCTTCTTGATTTTAAGTTGATTGTACATACTCTTAGCTGTCAAATTGAATCTAATCAAAGGATCAGATCCATGCATAATATATTTTATTGGACTTAATGCCTTCTGCAAAAACCAACTAACCTGTTATGAGTTTATAGTTCAAACATTTCATATTCAGGATTTTTGTGAAGATGAAAGGGGGTTTGCCTTGTTTCACTTTGCCACTCTCCTACTGTAACTCCATCATAAACAAATTGCCAGAGAAATTAAGAGATTTCCTTGAGATTATCCCATGCTTTTGTCCATGCATTTGTTTTTCTTTTTATTAGAATGCACCTTTCTCCAAGGCCAATAGGTTCTGAAGCCCAAGATCCTTTTCTGTCTCTACAAGTGACAATGGTATATGACTACAACCAAAATATGGTTTTGCCTTGAGCAATTGGGCATGGCTGATGACACACTTGTGAGATAAGCTGTAAAATTAGTGAAATGGGTCACACCCTGTATTAGAATAAACATCACACATGTTACATTTTTAATAGATGAAAGCACAACGTTTACCTCACAAATGTGTCATGAACCAAGGCAGCTTATTATCAAAGTAAATACCCAAAAATCACACATGCCTCAGATAAACTGTAACATAAGTGAAATGGGTGCGTTGATAAGCACCACAAATTTTATGTTGTAACATGAAACCACAAAGTTTACCTCCTCACACATAAGTCATGAGCCAAGGCTTTATTACAGAACAAAAAAAACCCCCTTCTGTCATATTTCTCCATCCAGCACAGGAGTTCATTCATGACTGTCTCAAGTTGTATGAATGTGGACAGGGATTCTGATCAAGAGGTCAGTTGTCAGTTGTCCAATTCTGGGAACCCCTGAGCCATGAGTGCAACATCATGGATAATTTTTGTGATGGGCAATCCTGAAAATTGTAGTTCAACTTTGAACTATGTCCATGATGAAATAGACAACATAAGCAGGATTAGGGGAGATAATGGCTTCCTGCCAAAGCAATCAAAAGCACTCAAAGGCATCATAAAATAAGATATAATGGTTCCATAGTCCACCACCCTCTCTGCCTTGCCACTTCTGCTACAATGAACTTGTACACTCCTTACCAGATGTGTGTATGCAGGGGTGACTAGCCGACTGATACAAACAAACATGAGAAGCCAAGACCCTCTCTGTCTTAGATAACAATTTACCCTGTATATTGATTGACCTGATATGTTTGTGTATATTTTCTACACTAATATTGTAACCCTTGTGTGCATACAGACAGATTTTAAAACAATTACATTCCACGCAGCCTCTGACTAATTCTATGATATAATAAGCAAGGTGTTATAAACCTATGGAATGGCCAAGCCCCTGCATATTATGTTGGCTAAGGTGCTAGACAAGCTTGTTAGGGTGAGCAAGGCAATGCACCCAACATCATGGGCAAGGGCTAGATCATTCCATTACATTAAGGTCTAGGGTGGCATGTTCAATAGATATTCCGATCATTAGTACACAAGTGTATGATCATCACATGGAGAATATGTCATATAATGTGATCAAGAAAATGACATAATCTGTCAACCCAGACCTTAATGTGCAGAATGGAGTTCTTCCATGTAAGGGGAAGCTAATTCCTGTGTGAACAAGGATTGTGTTTTGGCAGTACAACTTATGGGCTTGGGTGAACCAGGACCCCACCCCAAAATTCAATTTCTCAATGGAAAATTCTTGGGTTGGTAAAAAAGGACTAGGAACATCAACCCCTCACGAGTTTCTCCTGATGCAATTATTTTATTCGCCCCGAAACTAATGGCCCACCCGAGCAGAGTCTTTTCCATCTTCCATGTGGGCATGGCCATATAATTGGCGTCCCATAGGACCCCGTTATGATTGTCATCAAATTTTCATGATTGTTGATCGGCTGCAATGGGCCCATCCCGTGGCCAATAAAAATACACAGATAAAACAGGCAGTAACACGTCCATTGGAATTGGGGGGGGGTGGGGGATGCGTGATTCATATCTATGAATTGTGGGAATACCCAAAGTTCAGATTTTTTTTGGGCATCTGGGCCTCTTTGATTGACCCATCACCCAAAAAAATTGCACACTTTAGATGCTCGTAAAATAGAATATTGTATGCTTTGGCCCCACCTCTTGTAAGTTAAAATAGTAGAACTTTGGGCAAAGGATATGGTGCTATTGGGAACAACCTTGGGGAACACATGGGGAACATTATGGGAACCATTTGGGATAGTGAAAATCCAACCTTCCCTCCTCACCCACCCCACACATCCATTGGGGGGTACTTGTGATTCATAGTTCATAGTTGTGGGAACGCTCAAAGTTCAATTTTTTGTTGTTGTCATGGTGGGCCTCTTTGATTGGCCCATCACCCCAAAAAAGTTCACACTTTGGACATTCCTAGAATAGAATAGTTATAATTTTCCACTGTACCTGTTTCCGTTTACAAGAGTAGAACTTCGGGCAAAGGATATGGTACTATTGTGAACAACTTGAGGGACACATTGGGAGCATTCTGGGAACCATTTGGAATACCAAATTCCAACCTTCCTCTCAAGAGGCAGTAACTTAGGCCTCTTGGGTGCATGGTGCCTCACCTCATCATCAGCTACTTAAGAATTTTTATTTTGAACTGTGCTTGTCATCGTTTTTAGCTTAGGCTACTGGCATGGCCATGAATTGTGGAGACCATGACATTTTAGTTTTGCTTGTATCCAAGAGTGTCAAGCTCACTTAGGGTTGTGACATTTCCATGTGACATGAGATGAGGAATACTCTCTCACATATTCATACAAGTTGGTTTTCAACTTGTGAAGATCAATGGACTTCACAGTACACTGCAAATAGGACATGTGGTTTAGGGCAGCGGCACTTCTCCTTTGTACTCCTAAGAGCATGCCCAACAGCAGCAGTAAATTGGCCCTGCACAGTACTTGGTCGATGAAGAGTTGCAGAAAATACATTGTGAAATTGCTTTGGGCCTGAAAAGGTGAACATGTTACCAGGGCCCTCCTAGAGGGCAAGTAGCAACAAATGACTAATTCCAACAAGAAACAATTGTTTCTCATTGGTCAATTAGGACCCGGGTGGTGAGAGTTAAATTGTCTCTCACTTTGTAGAGTCCATCTTTTGAGGTTCATGGGTGGGGATGGAGGAGAAAGTAACCAGTGCACAACGGATGTGTTAAATATTGATAGAGGGCTGGCGTTGGGCACGCTGTAAGCTTAGTGTTTTAGTATCGGGCTATGATGCCAAATCACCCCCATGTAGCTTTGCAAGTACTTTCTCCTTTCTCCCTTTTCAATGTACTTCAAAGATGATGCAGATTTGGAAGAACCTTGGTCTTGAATATATCACTTGTGTGTGGTTTGGGAGACCTTGCAAGTTGAGGGCAAGAGAGATATGGGTGATCCAAGGACAGCTTTTGACCACCCTAAATGCAACACCAAGTTCACTCCAAGAAGTTGTTTCTTATGGATCAAGGAATAGCACACAGAAGTCTTTAGCTTCATCAACAAGTTGGCACTTTTGCTTACTCCTTCAAACTGAAGGTCTATCACTGTTGATAGATGTCATGACATGACATGGCTTGTTGACTCTTGCTAATCTGTGAACATTTTTGTTGAGCAAGATGACAAAGAGAAAAATGAGAATTTCCCATACTTCTTATTAGTCTAGGCACCTTGGTGACTACACAACTCAAGTCCTAAACCCTAAACCACAACCATGTGTATATCCCATTTCCATAAGGAAGGGAGGCCGTATTCACATGACCTGTAGTGGTGGTCAAAGTTGTTTTGACAAATCAACAAGAAAATGCATTAAAGTGAACATGTGGACTGTTGTTGCCTTGCATGAACATTCTTAACACATTTTCGGCCATATATTTCAAAAATGTGAAACTCAATGATTCTTGTCGAAAATATAATAATAATAAAAAAAAACTGCCAAACTCTACATTGGGTTTACTATAGCTATTTAATAATGCTTAAATGCTTTTTCCTTTCATATTTTGTATATCGCCAAATGTCATTAACTCATTGGTGGATGATTGCAACTATGGCTACATCACACATTTTTAAAACAAAGACACTAGTTGGTGGTGACTCAAAAATGAACCCATTAATGCTATGGACATGTTCAATATTAGTGAATCATGCTTTGTTAGGATGTAAATGAAAAGTAGGACACATTTGGATATTCCTTATGTTTCTGCATAATTTTAAAATGCCAACATGTTTAAGGAAATTGAATGCCCATGATGGTTTGCAGAATATTTGCATGTTTCAAATTGCAGATTTAGAATTTTTTTTGGAATAATTACAAAAGAGTGCATAATGAAAAGAGAAAAGAAAAAAGTTTTACCTGTGAACTGGTGTTTTTTTTTTTTTTCAATTTTGTGATGTTGCTCAAGTGGCGATAGTCCATAAGAGTATATTTAGCCAAATTTGGCAATATTAAAATATGAAAGTATAAAATTAATATTAAACAGGGATTTGTGACAGAATATTCTCTTTTGAAAATATTGTCACCAAATGGTGAAAATTCACCCCCAAAAAAAAAGGCTGCTGTGAACTGGTTTGTAACTTGAGTCAACTTAACAAATAAAAAGTGTGCATAGAGTGCACAAAGTAATAACAACCTTTTTGTTTGATGTAGGCTTTGCAAGTTTTATTAATTCTAAAGTGCAAATTCAAAACAACATCCAATAGGATTTTTTTGCAAAACTCACTACCTACACACAAGACAACTTATCAATTCTATTACAAGGGAGCTTTTAAGTTCTACGATGCATGTATAAAATTGTAAGTTAATAAGGTTGCTGAAAGTCACATTGGATTGTGTATTATCAACCTAGAATATAGGTAATAATATAGGGCAATTATAAGGAATAGCTTTGGTGGTAGTAGTGGAGATGGAACATATGCCAAAATATATGCCACTTTAAAGATTTTTTTTGTCTTGTGAACAAATTAAAACACATTCCATCCTCTTTGAACAATTGAACATTTGTTCTAACATTCCAAATATCATTTGCTACCATTTTATCTACAATCAAGATTTTATAGGACAAGTTTTACCAATCTCGAACTTGTCCCAAGTCTTGGGAAGGCACTTAAAATTGATCAGACATGTTTGAAATCCTTTCACACAGAATGTAATATCCTCCTTGACACAATAATAAGGATTTGTCAAAATGAAGCTCATCCGCAAAAAACTCCCAAATATCATCAGGTTTTCCTCTAATGTGGTACAGTATAACATTGCAAAAGCCGAAATTGTCATGAACTTCATTGATTTTCTTTTCATGTGTGTAGTATGTGCATGTTTTCTTTACATGGCTATGCCATTGCAGTGCAAAAGAATGGGGACTTTCAAGTCTTTGCTTTCTTTCTTTATAGCAGCGTATTCCTTTTAGTACAAAGAGATTTGAGCATTTGAAAGCATTTGATCAAACATGAAAGGGGTATTTATTTGAGAAAACACATGCTTTTATTCTGCTGACAAGCTAACACTATATGCACTTCAAATGGTTGCTTGAATACATGGAAATATATTTGTTCGGTAGGAAATGAAATCAAGGACCCACAAAGACATGGAGAATTGTGTTCTTTTTGCAAAGAAAAAAAAGGTTGAGGCCATCAAGTACATTGTTCGGAAGATATCATCATTTATTCATCATTATCTGCCCAAAGGCAAGGATTTTTTTTAAAAAATGGCTAATGCCATTGGATGTTGGACCCATATACTATCCAACACGTATTGGAACTCCAACATCTGAGCATAGTTGGTGATGTTTTTTCTTTGAAACTTTTGGCAACACCTTTGGGGATGTCCATTTTCTGGGGGCAACAACCTTCAAGAAACAACGACAACAACAACCAATGTGGGAATGCCATGAAAAACACCCTTACAAAGCAATTAACATGTCTGAAAGATAGGCACTTAGTACAAAGTTTTTAAAGAAATTGATTCCAACCACCTAGCCTCTGGAATGACACTAGTGATCATTGGATTTGATGCAAGGTTCATCATCACAAAAACCTCACAAGAAAAGCTTTTTTTTGGGGGGGAACAAATGGAAAAATCTATTGCTAAAGGAAAGAGACGCAAGGGCTCACAAGTTTTCATTGTCGGATTTGTTGTGAACTTCATTATCACAATTTTTAACCCTTGGATTTAATGTGAGCTTCATTATCACAAGTTTTTCACCCTAGCATGGGTGGCTTAGAGGGCCACACGAGGGTGTTGTCGATGCACATGACCTAAATGATTGATGTGGAGGGCCTGTGAAATAAGCCTGGGGTCCACTCACATTCTTTTTTGGAATGGGCACTTGTTGACCCACTTGCACAAACCGAATACACATGGAAGTCATTGCATAATAGTTTGTCACAAAATTTACAATCCCAAACAAGGATCACTAGGCTAGCTCCTCAATCATTGTAATGAGGGCCAACATGCAACAAAAGGCAAGCCATTTGAGTACTCATGCACGTCAAAACTTTTGATGCTAGATTAAGAAAGTGCTCATGTGGGCCTTGTCTATCATATTGTGTGAAATAGGGATAACACTTTCCTCCTGCCTTCTCAGCTTCCTTTTGCTTCTTTAGTCAAGAATCTCACCTTTTATGTTCCTTTGGAGAGTCTGTCATTGCAAAGATAGTGACTACATGTCTGTACTGGGTCTATTTCTCTTGCTTTGGGGATTGGGTTTCAGCCAACTGCTTCCCCTCAATGATTCTTTAGGTGGTGAACTTTCACCATCTTGAATGTCTTGTGAAAGTATTGCAAACACATTTTTTTAGGTATTAAATGTGCTTTTTCAGCAAAAAATTGCCACTATTGCAACATGGAAAACACACACAACCCCCCCCATAACAGCCGCTTGGAAAGGATTGGTTCATATTCAACAGGATTTAGTCAATCTCAAAGTTAAAATTCCTACTCGCACATTAGAAGTGAAGAGTTCTTGAGTGAACACATTTATGGATGGTGATTGTTTTGTTCTCGCAAGAGCATGGCTCTTTGCATTATTGTGGATTTTGATTTGATTTCAAAACACACGAATGAAAAAATTCATTGTGAAGAAGGAAAGAACACCTGCCACCATGGGGAGCAACCAAGGCACTCAGGATTTTGAATTTTGAATGTTCATCCTACTTGCTTGCACACAAGAAGAAGTGTGCAATTATTGTCATTTTTCTTGGCCATGGTAAATTAGGAAAACTAGCTAAACTTCTATTCATTGATTTTGCTAAGCTTTTCTAGCCATGATGGCACAGATAGAAATAATTATTCAATGATGAGTTTATAATAGTTTGATTGTTGTTTCTTTTTGTTTGAAAGTTCAAAGAGTGCACATCAAGTTTCTTGGTGAGTAATTTTTAAAACTTCCAAGAGCAAGCAAACAAGATTCATAATGCAGTTTTAGAGAGTACTAGAGGAACTCTCTTAATAGCAAGTCGTTGGGAGCCTCTAAGCCTAACAAACAATATAATTAAAAATTCCAAAAGCTTGAGGCACACAAGCACCAAAAAATAGTCTCATGATATGAAATCTATAATATTTTGTTATCATACGAAAATTGAGCACTGAATGTCCATTGGATGCTCATATATAGCATAGACAACACCTTTATACCCATTTGGGTGGGGTTGGACCTGGGTATAGTTGGAGTACCCATAGGTTGCATCCATATGCAATCTACCCAACATTTAATTTGATGGGTGATATGGACATCGAATCGCATATCACATGTACACACCCAACACTGGTCCAAATTCCAAATGTCAAAACATGTCCAACAAAAGCAAAACAAAACAAAACACAAATAATATAGTTTTCTTTAAAGTCGCACTCAATCTAGCCCTTATTTTGTACGTTATTGATTTAGTTGCTCTTCTTTGTTGTTATTCATAAAGCTTTAAAATTACTTGACAAAACAATAAAAGTTAACATGAAATTGTTAAAATTAGTGTTTAACATGATTGTGGAGGGCGTATTGATAGTCTTTTTTTTCGCATGTTTGTTTCAAGATTTACCTTGGGCACTTCAATTAGGATCAAACTCCTTCTAGCACCTATGAAAGTGCTAAAAGATCAATTTTAATCTTGATTGTGTCACTCAATGCAAATTAATTAAAAAACTTAATGTTCACATAACATTTCGACTCACGTTAGACCCCTAATGAGCAATTTCATCCTCTATATAAGGCACTTTACAAATAACTCTAATGCAGCTAGTGTGAAATGGACTATAGCCCCTTACAAAGGCCCCTTGAACCCAAAAAGAAGGTTGCATGGATGGGTTGTGGGGAGTGTAGGTATGTCCAATGTTTCGACATAGTGTGGATTGCATCCTTTAGACACAAGGTGTAAAGTTGTACATCCAAACTTTCCTAGTGGGCCTATTCAACAGATGAACCTTGACAGACAACCTTACTATTCATGACAAGTTGCTATGGAAGGATTCTTCTGTTGTACCCATTGTAAGGATGGGATTGCTTGAAAATTGGCCTTCATAGTCTTCATAAGGATGACATATGAACTAGACCTATTGCTACCAAACCAACCCAAAAAAGATCTGAAGCATTTTTGGTAGGTGGCATTGCATCTAAATGAGTCATTTGGTGGGTGGTCAAACATGAGAGGTATTACAGTTATCCACAAAGTACCCCAAACTGGGGGGCAAGCGGCCCCAGTTTTGTCAAAACTGAGGATGAAATCAAAAGTCAGAATGGACCAAACTGGTTCTCTCACCTATGTTAGGAGTTTCAACCCAACTTTGGATTTGCCTTACCTACTACACCTTCACTGCTGATCGTATTCTTCATTACATCAAGTCTTATCATAATAAAATCCTGCAAACCTTGTGAATTAACACCCAGTTTCATTCATTGGTGCCCAATTTTTCTCACTCCAATTAAGTCGGCAGAAAAAGAAAAAATATCTTGCACTCCTATTTGTTTGTGTCCATCCAATTTCATCCAAACTTTTTCAAAATTTGTACATGCCAGAGGGATTTGGCCAAGGATTGTGTGATGTAGTGAAGCTGGCAATTATCATCCAAAAATTAACACAGCCAAATTGAGCTCTATGCTAGATATGGAAGTAAAAAAAATCAGAATCCTTCTATATTCTTTGGTTATCTATTGGAACTTATCATAAAAAATTGGCAATTTAGAATTTTTTTTCCCTGGAAATCTGGTGAATTCAGGTCAGTTTTCCATGAAAAAATCCTTTCTATACATCCTTTGAAGTCAGTTTGACTTAAAAACTGGATGTTATATGTAACGGAATTTGCATAATCCTTTCTCAAATGTGGTGGAGCTCAGAAACCAAGCTCCATAACCCTAATAGTGGACTCTATAGTCCAACCTTGGTGTTGTTTTGAGTCCATCCTAACATGCTTTTTCCAAAAGGTGGCTACAACCCCTTGAAGTTCTACATTTCAACCTTGACCATTAAAACTTGTAAAACCAAAATGGTGTTATGGATTACACAAAAAAAACTACGTGTACTTCAAGAAATCCAATTAAATAAGCCCCCCAATCAAGTTTTTTTCCAATAACGTTTAAATATGGTGAATTGAGAGGTTTCTACTTTGTACCTCCAAATAGGGGGAATTTGGTGGATTTTTTCCAAAAATATCCTTTGGGGCCTTTTCAGGCCCTCTTTTAATGGCTAAGTGGCCAATTTTTGCCATGAAAAAATCATTGCCCCCAATTGTATGTTCCTGCCAGTAGCCCAGGTCATGATAGACAAATGTATGAATAGAAATTTTGTCCAGCCAATGAGGCAATGCAACATGCAAAACCCAAGAGAGCTAGAGTTGTTTTTTTAAGTATGAGAGAGTTGCTTGCGATTGCTTCACATAAAATGGGGATGTATTGATTGTCCTTGGTACCCCCACATCATCAACTTCCTTCCAAACACTCATATATATCTCTCAACATTCCTACTCCGCAATTGTCAAGGATGTGCAGCTCATGTCACTACAACATCATCCCACTTCCTTAGATCAACATAATTCCTAGCTAAAATTGCAACATGTGATAATTTGGGTTAAATGGGTGGGTGTGATTCAACAAAACATTTTTGTTTTGTCAATAATAATGTAAGCATCCAAGTGATATAGTTCATGTCCATAACTTGCCCCTATGAACTCCTTTGATGCAACTTATTAAAATTTTAAAATTAATTTAATGTAAATAGGGTTTTTTATAATTCATTATGAGAATATTAAAATTATGCCTAATATATATTAAGATATACATAAAATATACTCAAAATATGTCATTATTTAATAGCAAATAATTTTGTAAAAAAAGTCTCAAGTGTTCTAAAATATACAAATAGTGATTTCTCTAGGTGTGGAAGTGTTTGGCACAACCATAGTGCCAATTTAGAACCCCATGGCACACTCCCTTTCATCAACATTTGACTTTTCCAATATATTAGATAAATTAAAATCCCAAATCATCCTTAGAAATGTTGATAGGGCTATTCATGCAAGTCCAATTCAATTGACCATCGCTAAAGGTGGTTGGTCATCATGACAAACCACAAATGAATGCCTACCTAGATCTAAGATGTCATCCACCAAGCATGTGGGTCACCTGAGGATGACTTGATATGTTTGTTAAATCATCTCTAGTGGTGTTAGGTTAATCCACATCCATTAAAATTGATGGGCACATGAATTGACTATTCTAACATTTACCCACATTAGCTTACCAATCCAAACCTTGGATTATTATCATTTTACTAAACAAAGTTATTTGAGAATCTCCGAATGGTGGGACATTTTCCAACAAATATGAACATAGATGTTTTGTGTAACTTGCAAATTTTACAAAATTTGGATCAATTCCCAAAATAATTTTGATTTAAGGTTTGAAAGTCCTTAGCCTACATTAGCTTGTGAAAGACTTCGGTATGGTTGTCCTAGAATCACCAAATCAACTAGCCTAATCTTGGCCAAATCCAAGGCCCTCAACAATGTGATGTTGTTTGGAAGGGAACACAAGTGACCTTGAATCATCCATGTTGGTAACAAATTAAAGTATTTTTGTTACAACATCACAATGTGGCACATGCAAGTTTTCCTAACTTGTGGACACTCTTCATGTAATGATATTGTCAAATACCATATTTCAATATTGCAACTAAACTTGAACTAATGCTTCCAAACAACTTTAATAGGCATATTCAACCCTTAGGAACGTGCCACTTGATAGCCTTTATATCCAATGGGCTATATCCTAGTGGCCCTTTACCAACATCCATGAATAACCATGGGCTTGGTGATAGCAAATGTGCCAAGACAAATGAATGCAACTATTAGATGATGTTTGTAATTTTAACAATGTACCCCATGGTGACATGGGATTTAATGTAGAAATCAAAATCAACTGCACTTCATTTGCCCCTAACATTGTCAATTCACTATTATTGAGTGGTTCATTTTGATCATGGATGTTACCTTTCAACAATTTGAATCCATGTGGAAGGCTTGAATTTTGCCAAAATAATTGATTTATTAGATTTCCCTACTTACACCCCAAGAAATCCCATTAATAGTGAAGCTTTATGGCTAGTTCCCATTTACCATCCTAGTTAGTAATATGTGGATTCTTTCCAAAAATTAATGGTAACCCCCATGGGATACAAATTTTAAAATCATTCTTCCAATTAATACATCATACCACTACATGGGCCCACATTGTGGTATATTTTGTTGGTTTGTTGGGATTAACTTGAATCACAATCTCCTATTTGGCTAATCCATTAGCCTTCCTTGATCTACCCATTGATCTCAAAATATGGTATGGGCATGGTTTTATATAAGTATTGGTTAATTCAAGAACTTCAATTGCTACCTTGCTCGACATCAAAGGTTGAACACTTAAATCAAACAAAATCTTCTAGAGGGGTTAATATTCTTGTGCTAACACCCCTTTCAATTGAAAAAATTCCTTCCTTGTTACACATTACCACCACACAAAGAACAATATCAACCCTATTAATGATTAGGTGCGTTGGGAATTTGTGAAGCTTGGCAATAGCTACATGCCAAAATTCAATCTTGGACACCTTTATTTGGTTAACTTTGGGAATATTTTGGGGAATAATAATCAATACTGAAAGGTCCTCCAATGTAACCACCATCATTGGTGTTCCCCCACCTTCACATAAGGTGGCAATTAAATGAGAGGTTCATGTTAATTGAATGTAAAAAATAGCTAAGGTTTTAATAGAAAACAACAGTGTTTGGTACACTATAATTGCCACCCGAACAAAGTACTTGGTGTTTTAATTCTTGAGATGAAACCAAACATCTTCTTTGATCTAATTAATGCAAAATTGGAAGTTGAATTATTCTTAGGGCTGGAATTTGTATTTGCCAACACAAATGATTATGGTAGGAAAACCTATCATTATGTCTTCCCATGTTGAGGATCTAGTTTCTTGTCAACACCTTGTGATTTCAATGTTTGAACATTCATTCTTGTCACAAATGTAATTGTCAAAAACATTCCAATTGAATGAAAACTTGAATTTGGTTCCCACCACCTATGACCATGATTCATGGTCTCTTGAAACATTGACATATAATCTCATTTGGAACCATTGAACTTGAAAATCTAGTTCCACAAAAATAAATTGGGTTGGCATCTCAACTAGAAAATAAGTTTTTTTCTCATTCCTTCACCTTCCTTCAAATAAATGCATTTAGTTTCACTTGCATCATCAAGTTCATAATTAGGCTTCCAAATGGGCAAATTTCACCTCCATAGTTTTAGATTGATTTGAAGTTGGCTTGGTGGTCAAGCCCTTGTGGCCCAAACTTTCCCTTTTTTTTTTCCCTATAACTTTTGTTTTTACCACAATTGGTTATCAAGGTGCATTCATAGTAAAAGGAACTAGTTAGCGTTAGGTTCAAGTCTTTTCTAAAGACTATGTTTTTTCAAGTTTGAAACATGGCCTCCATGTTTTGGATAGTGCCCTATTATAGGATGATAGTGCCAACTTCAAAAGTTTAATTCACATGTGTTTCCATGAATTTTAAAAAATATGTAATTAAATTTATTTTTTAATGATAAAATTTCAAGTAAATCAAATTTGTAGATTTGAACAAAATTAAACGTGTCAATATTTTTAAAATATTATATGTTTCACACATTCAATGATACATAACATATTCACAAAAAAACAAGTAATCTTATATAACACATTCAATATTCATGAAAATGAAACCTTGCATTTGC
>Ga0116231_10003775_pt1 | contig 31139 bp, 16 predicted proteins | sample S1TSphgellanicum_2_FD_89695 | JGI IMG/M metagenome (GOLD analysis project Ga0116231, IMG submission 89695) | Host-associated microbial communities from peat moss isolated from Minnesota, USA - S1T2_Fd - Sphagnum magellanicum MG | ecosystem: Host-associated > Plants > Peat moss > Unclassified... | reverse complement strand
TTCGTTACGAATGCTCAAGAGAAGCTGCTCAGGCCGCATCGGGATTCCAATATGGTAGCAATTTTCCAAAAGGAAATTGTTTTTTCGAGTCTTTTCACCGACGACATTCAACACACACACATATATATATTACAAATTTTGTGGTTTTGAGGAATTTTTCTTCATTTATTTTTTCCTCCAATTAGGTTAAGAAATGTTTTGTGCATTAAAAATTATATACCTTTTGAAAAATTGAAATTCCTATGCAGTTCAGTTCTACCTATTCACACACATCTTGAAGGTGAAGATTATGGGTTAAGGTAACCCGAGGCAAGAGGTTGTCAGTTATGGGAAATAACTGAGGTACATGAGCATGTAAGGTACTTCCGATAACAAATGACCTCAAGCTGGATATAACCAGATCTAACCTACAATTCCGAGGTTCAAGAGTGACATTGTAACCCTCCCGTGAATGGATGAAAAAGCATGTAACTCTCAAATTGATGGATGAAAGTGGTGTAACCATCTTCTCAATGGATGAAAACTCATATCCGAAGCCCCATCCGGATGATGCATGCATGGGAAAGGAGGGCCAAGAGGTTACACCCAACTAATACAACTTACCATGCAACCTTTTGAAAAACAAATATATGCCTACATACCTGCCTATGTCTCCAACATTCTGCCCCTGCCATTAGCCTTGGCCAAAACTGGTGACCAACAGTTTTGGAAATAGGGTTTAGGGTTCATGCAGCCAATGGGAAGGCTCAACATTCACTCATGATGGTCTGAGTTTTTTTGTTTGGGGGTGAGATGATGGGGGAGTTTTTTTTAATTTTTTCATTGTTCCCCATGTGTTTTCAACATGTTCTCATCATGTTCCCATGGGGTTCCTTGAGTTCTCAAGTTGTTCCCCCAAGACATTCCCAATAGCACCTCAATTTTATCCCATATGATTTGCCTAAAGTTCAACTCTCACTTATATAAACTGAAAAAGGTAAATTGTAAGGGTGAGTAACTCAACTATTCATAGTAACCAGCGCCATTGAGCTGGTTACCAAAACATAGTCGATTGTTTGTTGGGCCCTGCGCCCACAGACTATTGCATTGGATCCAACTTTTGGAAGTTTTACCTGATTAGAATCGGTTTCACATTAGGTGAATTGGTTTCTTTAGTGAAAGTGTTTAGACTGTTTATATTGGAATGGATTTTTTTGGTGTTCAGAGTAGATAGATGTACAACATCTTATCTAATGGCAGGGCTGGCGTGTTTGTGCCTTCGGAAGGAACATGCAAAAAGTTGTTTGGTATATACAGAAGGCAACAAGATACGTGATATAACTTGGGAGCTAACATCCAATGGTGTACTGTCCTGTCACATAAAGGACATAATAAGTGACACCAAAGTAGTCTCTAAGCTCTCTGCATTCGTACTTGAATGCCCTTGTTTGTTATGTTGGGCCAATTTCAGGGCATTACTCTAGGCACCCTAAAGTAGTGTGTTGAACCTCAGGCTCCATCCTCAGCTCTGTGGGGTCTAATACCTCGACAGCATTGCCTCCCCCCTTATACAAAACTTGTGGTCTTGATTACTTGGGATTGGGGGAACTAAACTGGGGAATTAAACAAAGAACTAGATTTAGAGCATTGGTAGTGTAGACCATGAAAGGTTACCATAACAATAAAATTACTACCTCCATCACCAAACCCAAGGAATGGGCACCCCAATCATGCTACATTTGAAGCCCGGCCCCTCTATGATTTTCTCTGGGCTCCATTTTTGCCTTTACAAAACAAGTGATCAAGCTGACTATGACAATGACCGTGCAGGTCCTTGCTACTGCAAGTCTGGGAAAGGGGATTTGTTTTTGCATCCATGAAGAATGGCAACTCATGTGAAGCATACTTGCGGTGTTGCAAGATCCAATAGCTAGAAATGGTCCAATGTTCCATGGTGTTTTGGGAGAAGGATTGTAACACATTATGCTTTGCACAAGCTTGTTGAAGGAGGAGTGAGTCCAACATGATCTTTGGAAACAAAATGGGGAGTAAGAAAATGTGATTGTGTCAAGTTTGTAGGTTACAACAATTTGATCATTGCTCAGAATGAATCTAGAAGTTCACTTTGGGACACTTTGGCAAAGCTCTAGAATTGGAAGCTCTAGAATTGTATAAGCAACAACATGTGAGGCAAGTTTTTTTTATGTTCATTCATTGTTAGTTGTTGTTAAAGGACATTCCAAGGTGGTCAAAATCAATGGAGGCCAAGAAAACACCCATTCCCAAACATAAGGCTGTAGTTATATTAATTGCAACTAAAGTTGAACAAGGAGGTGACTACAAGGTACTTGAGATTAATAACATTTCTAATGAACTACCACATTGCTCACAAGGAAACAAAAAAGAAAAAAGAAATCAAAAGGTGACAAAGTTCAAAAAGGGTTCATCAAATGCACAAGCATGGGCGACCACAAGTGTAATAAGATTTAAAGCAAAGATTTTGAGTGACTAGTTTGCATTGCAATTATTCACTATGCCAAAGGACCTTTTCACCTCTCACAATGCATGAAAATATTTTGTGTTGAAATGACACAAAGAATTCTAAAAGCGTTAATGATGATTTAATTCCACCCAAACCAAACTTAGCACATTTGTAATAATCAAACCCTATGGCACCAATTCATCCCTTCACTCAAAACAAATGAATAGCCATGTGTTGTAACCTCCCCACAATTTGTATTGCATTTTTTTGCTTTGAACATTTGGACTTTTATGTTGTTGTCAAGCTTCAACCCATTGTGGTTAGTTTGTTCAACCTTTTGTGCGAATCAATTTGATCACCACCACCACCCTCATTGAGATCTATGTGAACCAATTGTTATCAAAGTCCACAACTTGTTACTATTTTTTGAGCTTTAAAAACTAATTGCACATGGTGTTCAGTGTTTGATGTTAGATTTAGTAGATTGCTTAGAAAATATATAAGAAATGCATGTGGACAATTTGACATTAAACTCCAAATTTTATTGCAAAATCAATTGTTGCAATATAAATTTTGGCCTTCTATGACCCATAAATGTTCTATGATGTGTTTCCAAAGTGCAAATGAGTGTTTTAATTTTTTAACTCTTTAGTGAAATCTAAAAAATCATTGAAACTAACTCCTTTTCTCATGTGCCATGCTCAAACAAATCTTTTAAATTGTTGTCAACCTCATGTTTAATCATGTTGTGCATGATGACACAAAACAAGTATAATGTTTTAAGTTGTTATTTCCCATAATCTATAAGGACTCTTGATGAAATCTAACCATTTAGATTATAAAATGCCAAAAGCTTTTTTCACATCTTTGCAATCTCCTTTTTGCATTTGAGTAAAATGTTCTTTTTTCATCTTATGGTTCATGGATAGTTTGTAGGAAGAAATTCCATTATGGGTAGATGTCATCTACAAGTAGATAACATTACAAATATGTAAATCCATTCATGGTGAATTTCAAGTTAGTTGTTTCAATTGCCATCAAATCTTCCAAGAAAGGACACCTATTAAGCATGTTCAAATCATTGTTGTTATCAAGCAACCCAAAGAAGGCACGCCAAATTTGAATTAATCTATTATTCCTCCAAAATGATCATTGCCTTACCTTAAGGTCAATTTCATCATTAAATAATCCTCAAAATAGTGAAATGAAAATTTATAAAAATTGAAGTTGTGATGTTGAAAATCATCATAATATCATATGCTACATCCTGAATAATTTCATTATTCATATCACAATATTATAATAAATTATGGAAAATGTATAATTTCAACAAATTTTTTAAAAATTGATTTTTTGAAAAAAAATTATTATTCATTTTGTCGATGTGGAAACTAACCCTAGCTTACAATAGTAGAAAACATGATTTCTTTGACTGAATTTTTTAGTAAAAAAAAGACCCCATTTACATACCCATAAAAAAAATTTATTATCATTTTGGACAAGTCGATTTTTAAATGTTCGTTGTGAATAAGTGGTCTTTTTTACTAGTCATTTTGATTAGCAAGGCAATGCATCATTTGTTTGGTCATTTTGATTAATTAAATTACATTTATTTATTTTCAAAAATAAAATTATAGTGGTAGGTAGGGTGAAAAAGGTAGATAACTAAGTGGTAGCCTAATTAACCTACCTACCCAGCTTTACCTACCTAACCTAACCTTCTAAACATGAATATAGGTTACAAATATTAAGGATTGAACTTAACCTTTCGCCTCCATTATGATAAACCAACTTCTTATTGATGGACTACAGTTTCATAAATTATTAATTTTTGTTAACCTTTTTGTTTGAAATCTGACATTGTATATTATAAACTTATGTAAGTAAATAAAATGGTAATTAAAAAAAAATTAACTAGTTAGCTTAGTAGGTAGGAAATATATTGGATATTTAACTGCTTACCAACCTAACCTAAACCCACCTACCTACCATAGTCACTAACTTAAAATGACCTAAATACCTAACATGGTACCTACCTACCTAAGTAATTAGTTTAAAATAATAAGTATATAGGTAAATATAAATAATTAAATACCATAGTGTGTAATTAGGTAGGTAACTAAAGACCATAGTAAGTAGGTATGTATGCATGGAAATTTACTTACTTACCCTCCTACCTATCTCCTTATTTAGGTACCATAGTGGGTACCTACCTACTTACCATAGTAGGTTCCTATCAACATACCTACTAGGGTACCTACCTATTTAAGTATTGTACCATAATGGGTATGTACTTGTAAGTGGGTATGTAGGTAGTAAGTACATAGGTAGGTAGGATGCCATTTTTGTTTGTCCAACTTGATGAAATGTCATATTTGACAAGAAAGTCATTCACCATCTTGACCAAGGATAGTTTTTTCAATTGAGTTGATTGGATATCCCATTTAACAAGTAGTCAAATGGGTCATCATTAATCAAATTGATCAATCAATAACTACGATGTTCGTTCATATGGTGGACCTTTAGTCAAAATGGACATTTCATTAATATAAAAAGACTAATTAATCAACTTGGACAACTTAAAAAATCGTGTTTTTTAATTAATGGATGTCCTTGTTTTGAAATTACCCTTGTCATGCCACATGACAATTTCTCCAACACTAGCATGCATATAAAATTGATACAAACATTTTAAGGAAACCCTTTTGTTCATTTACCTAGGGAAGTCATTTCCATTTTATTCCAAACAACATGCAAAAAATATAAGGTGAAATTTATTGAAATAAAATATAATTTATAATTTACTAAAATAAGGTGCCTATAATTCATTATGAAAATATACTTAAAATATTCTAAAATATACCTATTATATTTCATTATTTCATAGCATATTAAAAATTTACCTTTTTATTTTTGGTGCTTCCTAAAATATACAAGGAACGACCTCTTCATGTTCATTTATCTTCAATTATTTATAAACATGTATCATGATTGGTTGCTTCAAGTAATTGGATTCAAAGCAAGTTCAAATTGCTCTTGAAAACCATTATAAATACTTTAATGTCATACCTTCGTTTAATTTCCAATACTCATATGCAACAATTATAACTTCACCATATGTAAGCATATGCAAAACAATAATACACTTAGAAATGGAGGACAAACCCAAAACAAGAAAAGTGCATCAAGTTTTTACAAGAAATAAGAATCATGCACATAGTTGGTTGCATCCATGATTTGGAGAAACAATGTTTAGTGCCCATGTGATACCAATGTCTAAAGATTTTATCACCATAGACAAACGTTGGTGCAAAGTAATAAAAAAAATTGAATGCGCCCTATTTTTTTATCTTGACAAACATTCAGGGATCACCCAAGTTATGAACTCCCATAAGTTGGGAATGTAGGTTTTGCTATCACATGCCCTAGTTGTTCAACCAAAAGGTTTGCCAATATCTCCTTTCCTTTTTCCTTTTCAATGCGAGCTTGTAGTTGTGCATTAAAAGAACAATTCATTTGCCTCCAAATGTCCATTTAATCAAAATGAGAATTTGCATTAACCCCAATGAATTGAACTTTTCATGTGCACACAAGTACAATACACTACATTACAAAGGTTTTGCATAGTTTGAAGGTGACAATGTTCTAGTGAAGATTGACATTGCACACTTATAAGTTACAACCTTTAAAAGGAACTTATTTCTAGGTATATAGTTTTGAGCTACAAAGGTTTGAAGTTTCACCTAATTCATCCAATTACATAACATGTGTTGCTCACAACATTGAGCTCGAAGCTATAATTTAAACATTGGAAGGTTGTGCTCTATCGCATTGAAGCATAAAAAAAAATTATGCACCATTTTTTCATTGCACTTACCATGATGCAATGGGGTCTTCGAATTCATGTTGAATTCGATAAATAGTTTGCCCAAGAAGAGGCTTTGTATTTTGCTATGTGGAGGTTACACTAATGATGTTCTTAAAAATAACAAAAACTTTAAACTTTCCACCATTGGTTTTTACTTGGTGATCTCCAAACATCTTCCAAATAGACAAGCAAAGAAAACTAATATGTCTAAATTTCAACACTATTGGAATTAATGACACCTTTATTTGAAAGAAAAATTGGCATTGGGGCTTTACTAGTTAAAAACAAGAATACAATTTTGAAACATCAACTACTTAATGAATGAAATATATTATATGGAATAGACTAGTTTTTTTCATGTTTACACTAATTCCAATATTGGCTTAAACTTTCTTGAATCCAATTTATAACCTCCTAAGATTCAACAAATCTTATGAATTCAAAAGGATGTGGCATACATTCCTTCATAAGATCGAGAATTAGTCATGGGATGAACAATTTTCCTCATCATTTAAATTCTTCTTAAGAGTGTAACAAATGCATATAATGAAGTTGGATTTAAATGCCTATAATGACCCCTTTCATCCATATATCATCATTAGATTAATGATGTGTAATCATTGAAATTCCTTTTACACCAAAGCAAACTACTTTAAACATATTTTCAAATATGATTCATTGTTTAAGTGTGAAATCATAAGTTTTGAATTTCAAAGGATATACATTTGACCTAAACACTAAGTTGTTTTTATATGCATGAGCACATTAATTTGGTTAACCATAAATTTGCATCCGATTGGATAACTTTCTACATTGTGATATGGGTGTTAAAACTATTCATAAAGTTCCATTTACGATACACTATTACAAAATGTGGGTGCAGTTCACTAGTCCTCATTCACTAAACTAGTGAATTCATTACTTCTTCACTAGTCCCTATTCACTACAACTAGTGAATTCATTCAAAATCTAATGAAATCACTTGGTGTATAGGACACCTTTTGTTGTAGTGATAGGTTTCTTTTAAATTTTGATATCAATCATTATGAGAAATTGTGTTTGTTGAAATCACATTGCCCTGCAACTAGAGCTCAAAAAACAATTCGTATATAATTATTGTGCAACTATCCTTCGAGTATTACAATTATTATGCAACTATCCCCTTGGAAATATGAGGAATTAATAAATAAATTGTCATGTCATAAAATTAGTTAATTATATTATAGCTGCAAATGAGTTAAAAATGGGTCTTTTATACAATAATTTGTACACACTCTACATACATTTGTATTCAATCATGTTTGATTTTTGAAAAATTGCATTGTAGTTGCAAGTGACAACTATTTTAGAATTGTTGTAAATGTGTCCGCATTTTCACCATCCATTATGGGATACATTTGCAACTAGTTTCAATTATGATTCCCATTGATACAACTAGTAGGGCCATTAATGCGCTACAATTGAACTAATAGTGTTCAACCATGTTATGATTATTGTGCAACAATTTATAACTTAATAAAGACACAAATTCATATGTAACATTTATAAAAAAATTATTGTTTTAATAATTTGATTATTACATGCTATATGCATTTAATACACCTAATTATTACAGACTTACTAATTATACAAATTAATTGACTATAGTCTGAATAAATAAATGTAATTTTAATAATTAGTTTTAGATTAATTAATTAATTAATTTGCTAATTAAACTGAATAATGTGGATGTATAGAGAAAAAAATTATTCATCAAATAATAATTAGATCAATATTTATTTGAGTTGGGGATACTTAATAAGGAATTAAAATGATTAATTAAGATAATTATTGTCTCATCAATAATTACCAAATCATTAATGATTGAAATTCATTAACAAACTAATTATCTGGATACATATAATTAATTTAAATGTGAAACCAAAAGCATTGTGTATATTATATTACAAACTCAATTCAGGTGTAAATATGGATATGCTTATTTATACCTTGATGTTTTCTACCCAAATTATTATTTAACTTTTAATTTTTAGTAATGAATTATTTTTCAGTAATTTATTATTTAATTTACGTAATTATTATGAATTAATTAGTTAAACTGAATATTAAATATTAAACTGAATTATAAATCAGTTTTATTCAAATAATTAATTCGTTAGTTAATTTAGATACCAAAATTTTAAATAAAAATTGTGATTAATAAATGACAAATTATATGAATTTAGATAATTAATTGTTTGATAATGAATTATCTAAAATAAAGTAATTAATTAATTTAAATAAATAAATAAAATAAAATAAATTTAGATTTATTTCTCAAATATTTATTTATTTATTTCAAATAATTAATTATCTGAAATTAATTATTTAATTTAATAATTATTCCATATAATTAAATATTAAATAATTAATTCACATAAATAAATATTACATAATTACTATATAACTATATGACTTACATAATGAAAAATAAACACAAAGATTATGGGAAAATCTTTTTGTAGTTGCAATTCAATTTGCAACTAAAATATAACTAAAATATATATTTAACCCATATGTTTTATTTATGTCACAAACTATATAAGGAAGGTGTTTTCTCTTATGTTCTCATAATAAAATACATGTGTCGTTTTGGGATAAGCTTTAAAAAATTTAACCCTAAAGGCAAAACATAAAATAAAAAAATGTACTTTCCTACCTACTTGTTTATTGATGTAAGCATGATGTAAGTATTATTTTTTTTCCTAGCTAAGTACCAACTTAGGATTTTACATACTTACACTATATACTTACCTACCTATGGTTATGTATCGACCTACTTAATTATTAAAATAGGTATTTATTTATTTATTTTCAAAATTCAATTAATATGACAAAGTTTTTATTGTGCCACGTGTCATAATCTTAGACCATCATTAACAATCATAATAGACAATGGAGATCAATATTTCATTTTATTTTTTTAAATTCAAAAATCTTCATAGTGCCACATGTCAAATTTTAATGGATGGATGAAAGTAATGTGAACATGATGTTATGGTTGTAGTTGTAGTGGAATTACATAGTAGTTGAAAATGAGTCAAGTTTTGACAAAGTTGCAATTGGGTTGCATTGAGTTGCATTGTATATACAATGAGTTGCAACCCTTGCAACTCATGCAACTTGTTTGATAACACTCACAACATAAAAAATATAGTGAGTTATAAGTGTTCATTGCAATTCAAAAATTGAGATGCATGACTAGTTGCAAAACATCTTTTTTTTCATAATGAATGTTAGCATTAAAGAAAACATTAAAAAATAAACTTATTACTAAAATTAAATGTGAAATGGCCCATAAAACTTTGAATATCTGGATCCAACATGCATGAGTTAGGAAACCAAAAGGGAATAGAAATTCAATGTACTTTATGGTCTATTAAATATAAATTGAGCTCAAGTGGTTATTAAATAGGTAACAAATCCTTTACGTTCAATTCATCTTTTGATTTTTCAAATATAAACATTTTATGATTATGCAAAACACATTTTTATGAATGTGAAATAATATCCAACCACAACCATCACTTTTACATCATTTGAAATACTCCAACCATATACAATCAATGGATGGTTGTAAAAAAAAACTTTAAACCTATTGTGAGATTAATCCACCATAATAAAATTATAGATTATGAAAGTTTTCTACATTTTGGTTGTTACCAAAGTTATAAACTACAAACCATGAATAATTTTAAAAATTCAAAACCTTGAAATAACTTTACTGAGTCACAAAATTCATTAACAAAACACCATGATTGCTAATTTCATATAATCTTTGATCAATCCTAAGGTGAAATTGCTTTATAAAGTGAATTAATAAATCAATAAAGGTAGAAAAAATTATGATTTAAAAAATATACATTTAGATCATATATTGAAATTCACAAAAACCATTGGTTGTAACACATCATATTTCTAACATCGGTACAATGTTTTTAAAAAAATGAATTTTCATCTTGTATGAAAAATACTTACAATACTTTGGGTATCAAATGTAGTGCATATGAATATTTAGGAATAAAAATCTACACCCCAACCAAAAAACAATTTTAGGTGAAAATGGTGAACCACATTCAATCCACGACTTTATGTTATGTTATGGCAATATCATGTCATGTTTATCGTACAACTTGAAATACATTCTTGAAGAACTTCTAAAATATTTTAAAGTGATTTCACACGTCCATTATAATAAATTTTAGTTTAGATGGGATTGAATTATACCCAATCTCATCATATTTCGCATCTTGAAACAATTGAAAACATTCAAAGATCATGTTAAAAAAGAATGTTAAGTTGGAATTGACTTAAAGGCATGGCAAACATGGTTATGCCCTTTTAATTGAATAGCCATAAAATCAAGAAATGAGATTCACCTTTTAATAGACACACCTTCACGACGAACACATTTCAATTCAAATTTTGTTACACCTTATCTAGTTAAACATTCAAATGTTGAATAATTATTTTAGTTTCAAGATCAAATTTAATAGTAAAATTGGTAATTTATTGAATTTTTAAATTGTTATAGTATGTTTGAATAAACATATTTGGTAGTGATGATGATAATGTGTATTTAATTTTCATGAAAATATCTCATTTAAAAAGAAAAATTGCAAAATTTCTTTCTTCATCACAATTCTTGGTTGCAAGTGGTAGGGATTTCACTTCATCCAACAACTTAAATAAGTTGTAGTAGACATGGGAGTTGTTGTTGAACATAGGTAAATGAATATTAAATTTTAAACTAAAGATTGTCTTGATGTTCACAATATTTAGTTAGCATAGGAATCCTTTTGAACCCAAATAGTGGACCATTGTTGTCCTTGACAACACTTCATTCTAAATGCAATGTCACGGATCCAAGATTGTGACATTGTCATTTCTTCACATACATTTGCACACACAAACCTTGCATTCCGAAATGGCACAAATAATGTGGAGGCAATTGCTGCTCTTGTAGTTGTAAGATTACATGGAAGATTAAAGATTGTGAAGATGTTTTTTTAACCAATGCTATGGATAAACTTGCAATTGACATAACAAAAGTAGCCTTCAACAAAACATGATGATTCCATGCCTTGATGATTGGAGCATTTGCTCAAAGTTGGCAACAAAGCCACAAAAGGATTTTTTGTGATTACTTTGCACTTTCATTGGTGTATGGTCAAGGTTTATTGAGGTGTCATTATAATGATTGGTAAATTGTTTTTGAAAATAGTTCAAACCATTTGAAAATATGATATTTTTGTGCATCAATTGGATTGTAAATGCAAGTTTAAATTGCTTTCAATCCAAAAGTGTACAACTACCTTCTAATAGTTTGCATATGGAAAATGGGTCAAGACCTGTAACTAGGAGCCGAATGGAAAAGGATTGTAATTTTTTTCCCCAAAAATAACATTTGCATGCAAATGAAATGTTTAATGAATTTTTTTGTAACTTGTCATAATTTTTTTTAAATTTTTTTGCAATGCATCACTTTTTAAAAAAATCATTATTGAATAAATATGAATTTTTAAAGTGTGCAGATTCCTTACAAATTCAATTTTTCATTTAAAAAATGATCAAAATTTTAAGTCATCATTAAAAATTAAAATTTCACATTCTTTAGTTTTATTATACTCTAAACTATAATTTTTTTTAATACATCATGTACATTATAACCCATTTATATGTGGTAAAAGACTCTTGAAGTTTTGAAAATTTGAAGCAATTTTGAAACACTTTTTGATTTTTTAAAGTTTTAGAATTCCACATTAAAAAAATTATGAGTGTTTTTTGAATGTGGTTAATATGTTCTTTTCATCTATTATTTTTTTCAATGAAAATTCTTTTGTTATATGAGCCCTTTTAATAGTCTTTTGCAAAATTGACTCCTTCTAATGCAATAGGTGTACATTTTCAAATGTTTAAAATTAAAACCAAAACTTAAAATTGGATCAAATGAATTTTTATTCTAAGTTTTTTAACATTCATGTGAGGGAAGAAAAACCAACTTGTCATGATTATTATGGTTTCAAATTGGGATAAAAACATAAATGTTTGATTTTGACTGATTATGTTAAGATCTGACACCCTTTTTGGTTTCTAGTTATAGGGTTAAACCCAAATGTGCCAATTTGGTGAACAAGCATTGTGAATATGGTGATAATATTATAATTGAGTGTTTCAAATGGTTCATGTAGGTCATGGTTGCAATTTTTTGATTGATTTATTTGTGAAAATCCACTAAAGTAAACATTGAAAAAAATTCTAGATCAATGCAAGTTGAAGATTCCCAAAAATGAACTTGCAAGCTTCAACTACCTACACTATATGTGGAAAAATTTCCCAATCCATTGGTAAGGCAAATGTAAATAATATAATAAGAGCCATACTTGCTTGCTTGAGTATTTGTTTGGAATATTTTCAAAATATCTTTAAAATATTCCATTTGAAAATTGGGGAAATTAAAAAATGACCCAATTAAGATGTTGTAGTGTACTATTACATAAACATATGTTTAAAGAACCTACTTCAAAATATGTCATGTTTAAAAAATCCTCTAATTAATAGGAATCCATACAATGTATAGAAACATTTGTTATACTGTTTAATGGATGTTTTTGAATATTTTATCCTCATTATATTTGTTCCAAATCATATTAGATGTTTTCATAATATATTAAAAAAATTACCATGAATGCTTTTGAATGATTTGCAACATTGGCAATTTTTTCAACATCAAAACATGGAAAATAAAGCATGGTTATAAATTGCTTTGGCTCTTATTAGTGTGATTATTCCTAGACCAATTCTTGAATAAAAATGAAGAAGGGTCCATCAAATTGGGAGCAATTGTAAATCAATCCTTTTGCACTTGACACATTTTCTTTGAGTTTTGCAATGGAAACAATAACATCAATGTTTTAGATCGATCATTGTTAATTTTCAAATTATTGAGTGGAGGACGTGGTGATTTCAATTTTGTGGTGAATGGAACAACACACCCCATCATTACTTCTAAAGACATGGCATTTATTTTAGTGGCATCATTTCATATAAACTTCAAGATGCAAAAAGAAAAACACTTTGTAGAAATACAAAAAGACATGAGAATGATGTGGAAAGGTGTTTTGAAATCTTACGATTTCACTTTGCCATCATTTATAACCTTTGTAGATTATGGTAAATTAATACATTTTACAAAATCATGATTGCTTGTGTGCATTTTCATAATATGATAATTGAAAATGAGAGGAATTTTGAACCTCTATTTGATAAGCAAATGTAGGACAACTAAAGTAGGGACTGACATTTCAAATGTGCATGCAACACATTGAAGAGTTGGAAAGGCCACAAACACATTTCAATTTAAAAGGAAATGTGGTTGAACATTTGTGGAACGAAGAGCCTAATCAATTAATAAATGATTGAAATAAAAAATTTCATTTAGATTAAACCCATTATTATAAAGATTATTAATTTTCTATTTGCATGTGTGATTGTGCATTGTTTGGTCTACTTCAATTGAATTTACCAAATTGTCGTGTATAGTTTTAAAATGTGTTGAAATTGGGTTATCTTTTAAAACCAAGAGGATTTTGTCATGATTGCAACAATTCAATCAAAGGTGTTAATGGTCTGTTTCATGTTGGCATAATCTCCATGGATGCTTGTGACAAATTTGCACGAGATACCAATTTGACATACTCAATATCATTCAACTATGTCTATGAAACCTTTTGCAAAAATATGATGTTCAATAAGTGACCTTGCAATATATTTCTCGAATCCAAGTTGTAGTTATTGATTTTTTTCCAACCCCATTCATAAAATTAAATTTGAGATTACAAACTGTTAATAATAACCTGTTTAAACCAATGAAACTATCTACTTAATAAAAAATAAGGAGTAGTTCATAAATACGATTTGATTGTGTTTGTTAGATTATTCTTGAGCTCCTCTAATGCCTTGAAAATTGTGCTTGTTTGAGGGTCACAACAATTGTCAAGTGGTTTTGTCGAAAATGCCTATTGTACCTTATTTAAGATATCCAATGCATGGTCACATACTTAACATCAATGAAGATTAACAACGGATCTACTATTCAATAAATATCAAAATAACACCCTTGCAAAGGCGCCTTGTGCACATATGGAGGTGTTTTACAAAGGCCCTGAATATGAATGTTGCAAAACAATTACACTAATAAATAGAAAACATGTTGATATGTTACATTCTAGATGATATTTGCATATTTGTGTCATAGTGACGTGAAAATCAATCTCCTTTGTAAAAAATGGGCCGCATGGTGTGGGGGTCTGAAAACCTTGGCAAAGAACATTGTTGTTTTTCTTTGGCCATATATAATTTATTATCTCATGTTGATTCAAATAGACATTCATTGGCCACCCTTATTGGCCCACATATGATTGTTAGCTACAAATTTAAAATAATTAACATAATATTTATTGTTCATCAATGGGGTTGAAGGTAGATAATTTTATTAACATTGGATGTTAAAATCAAAGATATATATATATATATATATATATATACACACACACACTCCTATTGATGGTGTTATTCTAAGGCACCTCAACATACTTGTAAGGCACCATTGTATAAGGGCCGCCTTACACAACACATGTTTTATATCAGGGAAGGTGTTGCTATTAATGCCTTCTGTCCCACGAATTGAGGGCAGAGCTTAAGGTTTAGGAGGCATTGACAATAGTGCTTTCCTCTTCATGCCAATTGAGAACATCTCCATCTATCATTGCCTTACATGAACCTCTGAGCACTCTTCTATGAAATCCCTTGCTCCAAGTTGGAGAGGGAAATTGCGCTTGGTGAGGCACCTTCCAAATACACTAGGACGACATTTCTATGAGCTTGTTACACTATAGAAAGCTTCTTCACCAAGGTCTTTCTAGAACTCTATGACGACATTTCTATGAGCTTGTTACACTATAGAAAGCTTCTTCACCAAGGTCTTTCTAGAACTCTACGACGGCATTTCTATGAGCTTGTTACACTATAGAAAGCTTCTTCACCAAGGTCTTTCTAGAACTCGTTATGTTGGCTTGCAAGGTTGATACAAACATTGAACTTTTGGTTTTTTTCAATTCGTGCAAAAGACAAGTTGAAATTTTGGTTTTTGGTGAGAAGAAAAGAAAAAGAAAAAGGGATAGTGTTAAAATGAAAAGCGATTTATTTTCCAGTGTCCCTCAGACAGAAAGGCCAGAAAGTGCAAAAAATGACCTGTCACACAAAAAAAGCTTGGCAATGACCCCTCTTGGAAAGGCACCAGTGTAAAAGCGGGTTTCTCAACTTGTCAAGTGTAGAACACTGCACGTGTCCTGTTTTTATTGGTTCAAAGATATCGGACACGATTACAGGCAACGTTCACATCCAGAGTTGGATGATATTGTCGATGGAAACATCCTGCCAAACAAATGGATGACGTTGGGATGAATGGGTTCGTTACACACTACCACACCAACCAGCAGAAGGAAATCTCGTCACGAAGGACACGTGGCTCGTTATCCTCATATTCTGGGCGTCGTTTCTTGTAATTTAGAAGTCGAGGGGACAAAATAAAATAAAATGGGGAATGAGTTTTGGCCAAAAGGCCGTTGTGGTTCTCCGTGTCCTTAAAATTATTGGGCAGCCAATGACTGACCGAAGTTCCCTTTTTAAGTTATCCAATTCTTTTTAACACTTCAAATTCTCCAAAGCCCGACCCTTTTGTCCTCTCACTGTTATTTGGCCCCTCGATTATTTATTTGTACTCTTGAAAGTTATGCCCACTTTTTTTAACACTTTGAAATTCTCCAAAGCCCGACGTTTTGTCCTCTCATTATTGGCCCCTGGATTATTGCCTTGTCCTCTGGAATGTTATGCCAATTTTTTAAGCACTTCAAATTCTCCAAAGCCTGACCTTTTGTCCTCTCACTATCAGCTCCTCAGTAATAGTCCGTCGTCTGTAAAGTTATAGCAAATTTTTCAACACTTTCAAATTCTCCAAAGCCCAACCTTTTGTCCTCTCACTATGGGCTCCTTGACTATTGTCTGTCCTCTGGAAAGTTATGCTGATTTTTTTAACACTTCAAATTCTCCAAAGCCCAACCTTTTGTCCTCTCACTATGGGCTCCTTGACTATTGTCTGTCCTCTGGAAAGTTATGCTGATTTTTTTAACACTTCAAATTCTCCAAAGCCCAACTTTTTGTCCTCTCACTCTTGGCTCCTCGGTTATTGTCTATCCTCTGGAAAGTTAGCCCAATTTTTTTTAACGCTTCAAAAATTCTCCAAAGCCCAACCTTTTTGTCCTCTCACTAGTGGCTCCTCGATTATTGTCCTCTCGAAGCGACACCTGCCTTAGCCCCCCTCTCTCTCTCTCTCTCTCTCTCTCTCTCCTGTCCTCGCCTTTGTACTCGTTGTTGCTGCCGCTGCTGCAGCTGGAGCTCTTCCCAAAGGGGAAAGAAAGAACAACCCTTGGAGCTCCGCTTCTGTGCCTGGGCCGCTTCTTCTTCGAATTCTTGGCGCATCTGGTCGTCTTCAGGAAGCGCAATATATTCCACATCTCTGTACCCCCCGACTTTTCTCCTTTGTTTTCTTTGGTTGGTTCTTTTTCGTACAAGGGAACTGCAGTACCGGGGCTGTACGAATTCTTGTTGCCCGTTTTTTGTTGCTTCGTGAAAGAGAGTCCAGGATTATCGAGCGCAGTTGATGTTCTTCTAACTACCGCATGAATCGAAGATCGCTATCCAGCGGGCGGCAGAGAGTAGGCCGCCAGGGCACGGAGTGATGTGGTGTGCCGTATTGTCTCCTGTAGGTTCGGTAGCTGTTAAATCGGTTCCTAGTAACGAGTCTTTTTGTCAATTAGCTATCGGAGATTGTGTTTCTCTAGTGCGCTTTCCGTTCTGTTTCCTGTGAGAGCGATAGTAGCTCTGTAGATAAGCCGACTTTCTTGTGCTTCTGTGCTGCCGTGGTGGTTATTTGCTTCTTGGACCGAGGGGGAGAAAGGGAGAAAGAATTCTGCGTGTGTTACTACCGCCATGGCCAAATTTCTCGACCTGATGATGTCTCTGCTGGCGACGATGTCCGGCGTAGCAGACGACAGGGATCGCTTGCACGTGATAGAGATCGTCGTCTTCGTTTCGCTGCTGTGTCTGTGCATAATTCTGGGCCATTTGTTGGAGGAGAATCGATGGATGAACGAGTCGATCACTGCTCTACTGCTTGTAAGGCTGAGCATCTTCTTCTCCCCAAGTCATGATGAGACTAAAACGCGCTTGAGAATGTTTGCTGCAGTCAAGTTTGCCTTCGATGACTTCCTGTCTGTCGAGCAATAGATAAATAGTTCTAGAGCATCACGCTTTTCCTGCTTTAGGCATCCTGCAAATGCTGATCATATGCTGACTACATATATGGGGTGATGTTTATGCATTCTCTGTACAGGGGCTTTGTAGTGGAGTAGTTGTGTTGCTGGTAAGCAAGGGTCGAAATTCTCACATTCTGCAGTTCGATGAGGAGCTCTTCTTTATCTATCTTCTCCCTCCTATCATTTTCAATGCTGGGTAAGTGTCGTCTCTCCCTCCCTCCTTTCCAAGCCACGACTGCATCACATGTCCTCTGTCTTTGAAGCTGGTCTTCAAACGATGTTCATCAGGGTTTCTTCCTTCTGTGAATTCTGTTTCAGCTAGAGGGTTGTGGTACAGGTTTCAAGTGAAGAAGAAGGAGTTTTTTCGCAACTTCATGGCAATTATGCTCTTTGGAGTAGTTGGAGTCTTCATCTCCTTTGGCATTATCACAGCTGGTACCTATACATGACCCTGCTGTGACATCCTCTCATTGTTTTCTGCTTCAGAGGAAAATCCTGTGGTAGGAATTTGTACTTAATTGGCTTACATTGCAATTTCTTTGGTCTAGCAAAGCTTAAGACTGAAAGCATAGCTTAATAAACATAAACCCTTTTGAACAAGTATTCATTAAATACACAGGTACAAAGAATGCAGTTGATTCATTTACCTCATGTGGATTCTAATGTTGCTGATTATGCCTTATTGGGTGTAGCCGATAGTCAGTTTAATAGGTTCTAAAAGCTTTGTATGGAGCTCAAAAGGAGTTGTTTGTAGCTAAAATGGCAATCATGATTGGTCTTTTGAAGTGTAAAGGCTTAAAATCTTTTAAAAAGAAACTGGAGGTTTGCTTAACAGAGAGACTTAATGAGTTTGGTGTTTCTGCATTTGGAATCTTTGAAATGATTCTTTCAAGGTCTTTTTGATACCAAGTGGGGAGCTTTCCAAAACCCATATTTTCGTCAACAAAATATGCCTGTAAAACTTTAGGTGTTGTTTCTCTCTTCTTTTTCTCTTCAAATATTTCTTGGGACATCTTGCCCATGTCTTCCCTTTGCTCCCAAAATGTGAAAGAAACTCAGTACATAGACTTCTATATAATTGTCACCTAAGTTTTGAGCAGATAACGTCCCACCTAGGCTGCTGTACTACATTGGTTAGTCCAGTGTTGCCCTGCACCTACTACCAGGAGCTGATGAAGTCATGGGGATATTATGGTAGCTGGTCACTACCATACTTTGCTGCTGGAGGTGACTGAACATGCGTGAGATTGTCACTACTGTTTACACTGCTCCTCAGTTTTTTCTGTGGTTTTCAGAATTGGGATCTCCTCTTTTCCTGTTTGCTGGTATTTTGTTGGATCTGAAATCTCTCTAACCTTATTGTCTGTCATCACACAATACTATTCAGGTTGAATTGAATCATAAGTATGCATTTATGAAGAAAATGCTTTTGAAAATACAGTGAGAAGACTATATAGTGTGGTCAGTTTTGTTTGAGGATTATCCTCTTCATGTTGCCTCACCATCTTGTGCATCTTTTTCATTCCAAATACCTTCTGTTTATGGAGTGCTGCACATGAGGAATATTGATTGAAAGATGGGAAGAATATTCAGACTTCTACTCATAGGTGATCTCTGTCTTGCAGGGACCAGGTATCTGTTTCCAAAACTGGGCCTCAAGCACCTGTCACTGTGGGATTATCTTGGTGTGTAATCTCCCTTGACCCCTGCTTCAGTATGTCTAAAGATTAGAACTCCATAAACTGACAGGTTGCTTCCCTTGTATGCAGCAATTGGGACCATCTTTTCTGCAACTGACTCTGTCTGCACTCTCCAAGTAGGCCCTCTTGTCCTCAAGCATCTCCTGCCAAATCCTCCTTGCTTATGCCTTACTTCTACAGGTATTCAGACCATTCCACATTGGACTATAAGCAGTGTGGTTATGTGCCATGACCACACAGTGTAGCCATGTCTATTCAGTGCTAGCCAATGTCATGCCTGAGTGTTCCCATAGCTTCGGGAAATGTGGCAGAAACTCAGGATGCAGATGTTTGTATAATGGTTTGCCCATATTTGCGGGTGAAATATACACTCATCTATACCCACTGTTCAGGAGCTGACAAAGTGAGTTGGGAGTCATGGGAGCTCATCACTGTTATTCATGTTGAAAGTGATGGCCTGAGACTTTTTGAGAGACAGACACTCTTAAGGTTACGACTGCTCTCATTGTCAGGTTACCTTCAGAGTGTTGTTGTCAAGATTTCTCTGCAATTTCATGGATGCTTGTGTGTGTTTATGTACTTTTTTGTTTGGAATGCTTTGCAGGTCCTGAACCAGGATGACACACCTCTGCTCTACAGTCTTGTGTTTGGAGAAGGAGTTGTAAATGATGCAACATCAGTGGTTCTGTTTCGGGCTGTTCAAAATTACAATTTTGATGCTTACACAGCTGTAGAAGCTCTGGATGTTGGGGGCAATTTTCTGTATCTCTTCTTTACAAGCACCATTTTTGGTGTCTCGGTAAATCATTTCTTTTCACATCTGATACTTGCTCCAATTGGTCTTGAGTGCAGTACTTAACCTGAATTTGCATGAAGTTGCATTCTCAGACTGTCAACCACAGGTTTAATTCGTAGAGGGAACAGAATTTGCAACTGTGTATAAGTGTGATTGGCTCATACTATGGTCATTCTAAATTTCATTGTGTTGGAACAATGCAGGCAGGACTTTTGAGCGCATATATCATCAAGACATTGTATTTTGGTAGGTGAGTTTTTTCTGCTTTCAAATCTCATATTTGAATGGCAAGCAGCTTGAGAGATCATTTCCTGTGAGAACAGTGATACATCTGGCTCAGGTAGAATCTGACTTCAACCTTTCCCCTCTCACATGTTCAAATGTAGGCACTCCACAGATCGTGAGATTGCAATCATGACACTCATGGCTTACCTCTCCTACCTTTTGGCAGAGGTTTGACCCTCAAGTGCAATGCCATTGCCTTTATTATTTTTCAATCTAAGCATTGTTGGCGAAGAACTTCACATTAAGGTGCCTTGGAGTGCAGTTGATCATTGTGAATTATCCATTATGTTGATGATGTCCCTTGTTCTCACTTGAATCATCCACATGTGCAGCTCTGTTACTTGAGTGGCATTCTCACAGTGTTCTTTTGTGGCATAGTCATGTCTCACTACACATGGCACAATGTCACTGAGGCCTCACGGATAGCAACAAAGTACTTCTCTTTTGCTTTATTTATTCAACTCTCTTTGGAGAAATACCTGTGGGTGATGTTCTGTTGCTATGTTCCTTCATTTTTCCAGGGTGACATGAGGTCTTGTATCCAGCTAATTAGGACAACATGGTTGCAGGCATTCTTTTGCAACCATGTCTTTCATTGCAGAGACTTTCATCTTTCTCTATGTTGGTATGGATGCACTGGATGTCGACAAATGGAGGATGAGCAAAACGAGGTAATAATATTTTACTGATTCAGTGTGCCTGTTAATTTCTACAGCTGTTGTGGATAATTGTCTCATGAATGGGTGTGAATGCTACAATGTGATGACTGTCAATGCATGTTCATGTTGTCTCTCTCTGCATGGTGCAGGCAAAGTTAGGGGTGACATTCTGGTTTTTTGTCTGCTTTTCAGTGGAATTTATGGCTGCAGGTCCAGCACCAGCACATGTAACCAGGCACAATGTGACATTTGTGTTGAGAGATTTGCATCATGTGCCATCCTAATGAGTGTCCTATCTCATTATGTCTGCAGTGTTGGTGAATTTCTGGGCCTTTTTGGCATCCTGCTTTTACTGGTTTTGGTGGGCAGAGCAGCTTTTGTTTTCCCCCTCTCTGCCCTCTCCAACTACTGGACCAAAAGTCCCACCACCAAAATAAGCCTATGCCATCAGGTTCCAACTGCCAACCTTTGTATGGATGGATGTTTTCTGATAGAAAGTTTCCTCCTCTGTCGTATGTGTTCATTTGTTACTCATTGCAAATTTGGATTGAGAGATTCCAACACAAGGGTTGAACTGTTTATGAAGAGCTGATGTACAACTTGGATCAAAAGCCTAGGCAAACCTGTGATTGACCAAGAGCTTCTTTGTGTCCTGGTACTTATTCAGAATTTTAGGTAGTGAATTGCTGAATCTAGTTTAGTTGTAGAGTTTAGTTGTTGTAGTTTACATCAGGATACATTGATGTAAGAGGAATTCATTCCAATTTTGTTGAGATGGCAAGGGTTTAGCTTTGGGTTGAGGCTGGTTTCCACATTTGGATTTGGTTGTGTAAATAAGCTTGAGCAGCAAGATGTGTATCCCATGGGTAAATATTTGATGGAAAGCATCAAGTAACATTATATTGGCGAGCTAGATTTCTGTTGAAGCTGTTGCCAAGCCCCACTAACCATTAAAGTCTTCCTTTAGGGTCAAACTTGTCATCTGTTGGAGGTCTGTAAATCTGGAAGCTATTTCCACACCTGCAACTTCCTGATATCCACAGTAATATGTTTTCAAATACATGTATTCTGGCTACAGACTTCACCTAATATCTAGATTGTTATTATTGTCCTCAGCTGTTATAATTGTCAGCTATGCAATTGGTGGAGGAATTGTTTATGATGTCTGCAGTTCTTGTGAGACATGGATAGGAACACTTATTTTTTTCTGGTTTTTGGGCTGTCCCTGAAAACAACAGATGTGCATTCCTGTGAGTTGCAATACAGTGTGTATACCAGGTTTCAACTTCAAACTGAGTTGAATAGACTGTGTGCAGGTCATTATCTGGTGGGCTGGATTAATGCGGGGAGCTGTATCCATAGCCCTGGCATTCAATCAGGTAACCTTCCTCTTTGCCTTCCACTCTCTGAGTCTTTGACCTATGTGGTAAAAGCAGAGCACAAAATCACACTTTTGCCTTCATCCACTGTTTGTCTTCATGCCAGCTTTTTCTTTCGGGCCAAATATGTGCTAGGATGTCTCTTCAAGATTACACTCACATGCTGAGTTTTGCAGTGATTGATAACTCTGACCATTCCTCTTTTCTTGCTAAGCTAGTTAATAATTCTGTTGCCAAGGATGTGGCAGACAAATCTGCTTTCCTTAGCTTCATGAGAACGCATTTACTGCCTACCTTCATGGGGCTGTGCTGCTTAGGGAGTCTTCAGTAGTGTTTTTTTTTAGTTCCTAGTTTCTCATGATTAAGGATCATAGTCCTGGAGGTTCTGTTGCTTCTCTGACCCGCCCACTGGACCTAATTCAAACTTTTAAATTTCATTTCAAATAGGCAATGGACTCAAGATTAGGAGAAGATGATTAAATCATTCCATGCTTTTCATGTGGTTTTGGTCAAATAATGTGCCCTGAGGTCTGTCGGAGGCCTTCTGGAGTCATGAAAACTAATATTGGAACGTGTCTTCCTGCAGTTCACAGAAGGTGGTCGCACAAGAAGCTCAGATGAAGCTACAGTCATCACCACAACTATTACCATTGTCCTCTTCAGTACAATTGTGAGCCACAGCATCTTAAGATAAAGCCTTTGCAAATTTGCTCATTCAAGTCCTCCAGCTCTTCTTGGCACTTCACCATTTGTGACCTTCACAAACATTCCATCATGTAGTAGTTACTAATTGCATTGCCTAATTTAACCTGCTGAAGTGTGGCAAGAGGTGGTAGCCACAAGTCACACTTGAGCAGACTACTGTGTGATCCCTCAACGACTGATCATTAACTGGTGTAATGTGTATTACGGTGGTAAGGGCTCAGTTACTTGATCAGTGTCTAGGGGGTTACCTGACATCAGAGGACATGCTCTTGATTTGATGTCACAGGCACCTTTATTGAGTGAGGCATGCTTTAAAATTCAGCACATATTCAATGACAACGTGATCTTTTTGTCTCTAGGCTATAGGTTTACTATCAGCACAGTAAGCTCTAGAGGTGTGATGAGAAACCACACAAGTTATGGTCAGGAGTCTGCAATACAAAAATCCCTTAAAATGGGCTGGAAATGCAATCTGAAGTAAATTTACATTTGGAGACTGGCTAAGTGATTTGTTGTTGCAGGTGTTTGGCACAGCCACCAAGCCCTTGATAGGGTGGTTACTTCCTGCTCGCCTGAAAACACTTTATCGTGAAGACTCAGATCCACCTTCTCCGAAAGACGTTTCAGTTGATTCTGATATCCATGTTCCTCTGCTCTTGGGCGCCTCAGAGGCAAATCAAGAACACAATGGGGGTAACTTCATCATAAATGGCCTTAGACGTCCTAGTTCTATAACTGCACTTCTGGGTGCCTCAACATCAGGTATTCATCGGGTGTGGAGGAATTTTGATGATGCTTACATGAGACCTTTGTTCGGAGGTCGTGGATTTGTTCGGCAAGTCTCTCGACGACCAACCATACCTGAAGATGAACCCTTTGAGGATTCTAACTCAGAAGAGTGATCTCAGATTCGTCAAATTTGCAGGTTTTTCCCCTTTCTCTTGCAAATTTTGTTGATAACAAAGGTCTGATTATCATAGGTGTTTGAACAATCCTCCACCAACTGTTGTAGATATAGGAGTGGTTGCCCTTTCATCCAGCAGGCTTGATTTGGCATCTTGTTGATGCACAGATGATGGAATGCAGAAGGTTTGCCATAGTTTCTTAATAGCAACCACATGTGTAGATGAGGAATTGCTGCAAATATTGCATATAGTAGCTCCCAGGGAGGCAGGAAGTGGCCTGTGTTGAGTCATTTTCTGGCTCACAGTTCATAATGTGTCTGTAGTTTGAAATTTTTCTTTTCTCTTGGTGCATGCAGCACTATGTTGATGTGTCAGCTAACTTAGTTCTGAGAGAAATGCATGAGGAAATAGTCTCTGTATTGTTGACTTATTTTTATTGATCCCAGTGTCTTCACTCATCCTCCTCCAACAGAGATGTACAGGTAGTGCAACTGTTTGGGTTGAGGTTTCCCCTTTTTTGAGAGCAGCAGATCCGGTGGAATGAAGTTGTTACAGCATCTTGTAAGGTGACACCGTTATCATATGGTGCTTGCTTCAGTCTATATTGTCCAGTAGTATGATGAAATGATTAAAAGGCTGTGGTGAAACTGTTATCACACAAGCTCTTTCCTACTTTTGTTTGGACTGTAAGTATTGGGGTTGTCATTGGTGTTCAAGTTGGCTGTTTCTCTTAGTTATTCCTTTGTTGTTCAGTAGTGATCGTTGCCTGCTTCAGTGGAAGGCTCAACGCAATGCAAGCAAAAATGTCATTCTTTGTATTGCTGATGTATAATTATTCCAGAAGCTTGTTGATAGTTGTAGCTAATAATTCGTTCCTTACCACCAAACTGCTCTTTGGGCGAAAGAAAATTCACCAGGTATGCAACATCACCTAGTAGTGAGGGTAATTTGTCTCTCACTTGATCAAAAGCTTTTTGCTTGTTGTGCAGTGACTAATGAAATTTGTGGTGTGGTGTGCTTTAAAGCTTTCACCTATTAGTGTACTAATCACCCATTTTCTGGATTCCTCAACTGATTTCCTTTTCACTATTCTGATCAGGTTTTTAATTTTTATTATTTATATTTATAGGCCAATTTTGTGATCTAGAATCGTCTTGTGAAAAGCTTTTGACCATTTTAACAATCAAAGTGGATTTCCAAAAATAACCAGAATTAGTCACATTTACACAAGAAAACAAAAAGTTTCCCAAATTTTTTAGTTTAGGGGGATAAAAAAAGCAACTAAAATTGTCCGGAAAAATAAGTTATTCTGATTTTTTGAAGCCACAAATCCAACAATGAACATGCAAATCAAAATAACAGTTTTCAGTTGAAGGCACATCTGATCTCACCACCCACGCTGGGTTGCTACAGAATTCACTTCCTTTTTTGATTGTTGGCACATGATTCAATTGAATAGAGGAAATACAAATGCATGTGTCTACTACTGGATAATTCATCCATATAGAGGAGAGGCCTGTATAAATTGCCATATAATTCATTCATAGTGAGGAAATGCCTTTGTTGATTGCCATGTATTTCATTCATAGAGAGTAAACTTTTCATGCAAAAGTGTGATGAATGTGGGTTGGGGTTTGGGAAGAATTGGAAGTAGAGATGTACCTCTAGAAAAGGGAGATATATTAGTGTATGGTAAAAGCCCATGGGGGTGGTGCGGGCTTTACCCAGTGTGAGACCTGGCGGGTTAAAATTTTTATGATGATGATGATGATTATTTTCTTGTGATAACCGGCGGGTATCATGATGTTTTTTTACATTAAAAAACTGCAGGTGGGCTTTACGAAAAGTGTGAAGTCATCCATCGTCATGGACACGCGTAGTTTTCATAAAGCCCAGTGGTTATCAGACGATTGATTACGTCGTATAATGATGCCTCTATGTACACTACAAAAAGCCCAGCATGATTTTACGGAGATAGAATGCGTATTTCAAGAGAATGCGTATTTCAAGCAAAAGGGAGCTATTAGGAGATAGAACGCGTATTTCATCATGCCTGTAAAGTGCAATGTAAGGATCATGTAAATTGCCAGGTTTGTGAATTCAGATGTTTCTTGCAAAGGAGTTGGGATCCCCTTTTGGTGTTCCATTCTCTTTTTGGATGCTTTGCAACTTTTTCTTTCAAGTAAATTATCCATAAAATTGTTTCATCATAATTCTGAACCCCCCTCACATCAGAAGCATCTTTTTTCCAGGGAAGAAGAGACAGGACAGAAATTGGCAGTAGCAACAAGTGGTGGGCAAGTATCAACTTTTGTAGGTACTTAGTATTGGATTTTTTAAAAAGCCTTTCATACTAGCCTGGTCCTGGCATTAGGGTCCAAGGCTGATTTTTGGCTGGTATTTGGCAAGTATATATCTGGTGTTGACACTGATATAGCCCTGGTATTAATCTGGCATCACCTCACATGGCTACCAGGCAGGTGTTGATAAGAGCTTGATATAGCCTTTGGTATAAAGCTGGTATTAGATTCAGTGGAACTCAGCCCGTGATCCTGCAAAGTGAAATCGGATGAAGAAAATTCAAAATATGCCAGTTTGGCTCATGAAAGGGTTTTGGCTCAAGCATAATTGCACAGTTTGTGATGGCTGGTGTAAGAAAGGCGCTACAACGCTGTGCACCTGCAAAAAAGAGTGTAATAAATATGATTTGACTGCTACTCAGTGTTTTTGATTGGTCCATGATACGATTCCCATCGTACTGACTGATCCAGGTGGTTTGCTATTAGTAGTCCCCCACCTATTTGCTATCTCATTCTGGGTGAGATTGCAAAAAAGCAAATAACTAAACTTGGATGTGAAAAATATTTTTGCAGGGTCACATATTGAGCACAGGTGGAGATGCTCTTACCCCAAGTGTCTACCAGGCAGGTACTCGGAAGAGGCTGGGTATCGCTTGAGATCATACAGGTCCGATTGGTTCTTTGATACCAGGGCCAGTACAAGTGTATGTACCAGGGTTCTTCCCCTTGCTGGCACTACATTTACTGGACCTCATCAAAACAAGGCGATAATTCAAGACCCAAAATCCACTTTCTCACAATTAGTAGAGCATTTTGGGAAACAAAAAGAATTATTCATTCCAAATTACCCCCCATCAAAATAGCAACTGAATTAAAAAAAAATTCCATTAACTCTCCCTCATTAAAATAGCAACTTAAAGAATTAATCCTCCTCATGAAAATAGCAAATTCTGAAAGCCTACAAAATAACGTCTTCATAATCAATGTAATTTTGGAAAACAAGGAATCTTTACTCCATTGAATCATCCAACAAAACAATAGCACCAGAGGATTTTCCCTCTCCACTTAGTGCAAAGATCCCCCACTCTCCATGATTGCCTCCAAGCTTGTGAAGATTATCAGTGTTGTAACTTGTAACCCCCAAAACTAAGCCTACATGCACTTGTTCTCTAACTTGGCAATGAATTGGGTCTTAGAACTGCAGGGTTCCAATGAGCCAAATTCCAATGAGCCAACAAGATGCATGAAGCAACTGCAACTAGTCTTCTGAGCTAAGTGGAAAATCGCTCAGTTTCAAAATCTGGCTAGCTTATCAAAGTGCAAAAAAAATTTGAACCCAAAAGTTCCTCGGGGGAGATTGTAAGCATCATCCCCATGTAGTATGTTTGTGTTGCTAAAAGGAAAAACAGATCTCATTTTTCTGCCTTCCCCCAATATCGATCACCTTGCAAAACTGGAACTCAAATGCTCCTTTTGATCTCATGGGTGTGCAGGCAACTGAAGTTTTTGCTCACTAAATCTCTTCCTATTCGATTCTGATAACTAAGTGGTTTTTTTGCTTGGTTTGAACTGCCAAGAGCTTCAAAGAGCCCTTAGTTCACTCTACAAAATTTTCTAAAAATCTAGATGAGTACCAAAAGAGCTTCAAAGAGCTCTAAGTCTAGTCTCCTCCTCTCCACTCTACAAAATTTTCTAAACTCTAGATGATGAGTGTGACCAAGAGCTTCAAAGGGCTCTTAGTTGATGATCATCTACAAAATTTCCTAAGTCGAACTAGATGAGTTCATGGAAATCCTTCTTGCCTCTGGGCTGTGGGTTGTTGCAAGTTTTATAACATCATGCAATTCCCATTTCTCTCCTACCTAAATGCTACCAAAATTGATGCTGAGCTTGTTGTTAGGCAGCTCAGCTTTTTGAGTGTAAAGAAACCACTGCTGGGGGAGGAAAAAAAAGAGAAACAAAATGCAGTGCTGCTGCTAGGATTGTTGCATGAATGTTACCTCCTGGGGAGATGTAATGTCATACTCCCAAATGGAAATGTTTTGATCCGCATCCAAACCAAGGAAAGCATGTTGCCCTGGTGTACTGTCAAAATTTGGATACTCCTGAAAATAATCTAGTTCCATGGTATCCCAATTGGACACAGAAAAATCAGCAGAAGCAGCAGCAGCAGCAAGTCCTTGAAGATGAGGAGGAGGAGGAGGAGGAAAAGGAGGATCCATCATCATCATCATCTGCTGCTGCTGCATCCTAGGAGACGAGTGGAAGAAGCCTCGGTTTGTATCCGATGAGCTATCATCACTGATCTCCGCATCTTCTTCTTCATAGTTATAGGACTGTGCAGCAGCAGCAGCAGCAGCAGCAAGTTCTAAAGCATCCAATTCTTCAAGGAAAAGCCGAAGATCACCGGATGCAGCAGCCACTGCAGCTTCAAAATTGCTGGCGATATTGGTGCTGTACTCTTCTGCATACACAGGACATTGATTTTGTTGTTGTTGTCTCTGGATCAGAGTTTCTTGAGATTTAATAGTAGCAGCTGGTGGTGGTGCAGCAGCGGATGACTCCAAATCGCTTGGAATGCAGTCGACGTCCAAAGCACAATTTTTATATTGATCATCATCATGATCAACTAGCTCTTCAACTGAGATCATGTTTTCAGACGCAGCAGGCTGCATCACCAACTTGTTGTTGAGTGCAATAGAATCAGAGATGGGAATCCCGTCAAAACTCGTGCTGAAGAAGCTGCTGTGCAGGGTAGTGTTATAGGAAGTCTCCGCATAATTTTCTTCAAGTTTCATCACAGAAGTTGGTAGCTGCTGCTTTATGTTTTCTGGGTTCTGCTTCACCGCGTCGTCTTCCCGTGCAGTAATGGAATCAGAGACGGAATTCAGGAATCTATTGGCGCGATGGACGTTTTGTGAACGACTGAAGAGAGTTTTAGGTTCCATAGCTCGGGATTCGTCGATAGGCGGAGTACTAGGGAATTCCTGCGGCAGATTGATATGCGCATGCGCTCCGTAAAGCTTGCGCGCGGCTTCATCGTAGGCACGAGCTGCGTCCTCCGCACTAGCGAAAGAACCCAACCACAGTCGCGATCTCTTCTTGGGCTCACGAATTTCCGCCACCCACTTCCCCCATGTCCGTTGTCTAACGCCTCTGAACTCGCAGGTCGCGTTCTGTGGACCTCCCTTCCCTCTCATCAAACCCTTCTTCCATCCTCGTGGACTCCCCGCACCCTTCTTGATGCTGCTGCTGCTGCTGCTTTTTTTCTCTACCGAGCAGCTGCTGCTGTTCAAGCTTGTTTCCTGATCTTGCTCCACGGTTTTTGACTGCAGCATGACTCTTGCCACCATCCCTCTCTTCTCACACCCTTCTTCTTCTTCTTCTCCTTCTCCTTCCTCCACCTTCCCAAACTCAGTAGGCTCTTCTCCCTCTTCTCCCTCACCCTGCCCTCCAGTCCCCTTCCTAATTGAGCAAAGCAGCAACAGCAGCAGCTGAAAAAGCACTTCTATCTCCTCCAACACGAGAGTGCAGAAGAAGAAGAAACAAGCAATTACAGCAGAGAAAGTGGAGATTCAGTCAATTCCTCTCCGACTCTGTTCTCTTCTCTTCTCTGCTCTGCTCTGTGCAAAATCTGCTCTGTTGTGCAAGGGAGCGCGGGGGGGACTGGAGCTGGTTGGGAATGCCAAACGACAAAGGGAAAGCAAGGAGCAGCAGCCATTATATAAGCAAGCGGATGGGGGAGGTAAACCTAGGTAGGTTTTTTTTCCAGTGGGCCTAGGGTTTTTTTTTTTTTGGGGGGGGGTTCTTCAAAGTCCAAAGGGAAATAAAAAGTCGGTTGTTTAAGGAAGGAAGGAAGGAAGCAAGCAAGCAAGTAAGCAAGGAGCTTGCTTGCTTCCTATCCCAGCGCTCCTTGGTCCCCATCATCAACCTTCCAAGTTACCACCAACCCACCCTCTCTCCTTCCCTCTCTTCCTCTCTTTCACCCCCTCCCCATCAGCAAGGGGGATGTAGGTCACTTTTGGGGTCCACTTTTCTCTATTAATGGGATAACTTCTCAGTGTTTTGAGGGGTATTCATTTGTTAGTGTGCTGGGAGGCACTTGGGAATATCCTTCCTCACAAAAAAGGATTACATCTTATGCCTACTCCTATCTTATGTTTTACTTATTCCTTAAGGGTGGGAGGGATTGGATGTTTTACTTATTCCTCAAGAGTTAGAGAGGGATCTTATGTCTCTTTACCTAGTCCTTAAGAGCGAGAAGGACTTAAACATCTAACTTACCTACTTTTTAAGAGTGAGAGGGATGATCTTTTTAAGAGAGAGTAATTTTACAGGTGTGGGCCTCTTTTGTGTATGGGGTAAAGCCCTAAGACTAGGCCTTTACATAAATAAATGATCTCAAGATAAAAGTTTAGAGAGTCTTGAAATTTCATCTGGTGGTGGCTTTTCTTAAGTTCAGACAATGGTGAGTCTTGTGAGTCTGTGTTTGCTCGTGACTCATCCATGCTTGAAAAATGTTCTTAAATAAAGCTTTGTTTTAGTGAGTTTTTACATAATGTAGAGATTGTTGTTGATTTTTTTTTTTTTTTTCCCCCTTAAAACCAATTCTTTTGTTAACTTGTTTGGTATTTTCCCAATACCTTTTAAATTTTATCTTAGGATTC
>Ga0116231_10003774_pt1 | contig 31147 bp, 13 predicted proteins | sample S1TSphgellanicum_2_FD_89695 | JGI IMG/M metagenome (GOLD analysis project Ga0116231, IMG submission 89695) | Host-associated microbial communities from peat moss isolated from Minnesota, USA - S1T2_Fd - Sphagnum magellanicum MG | ecosystem: Host-associated > Plants > Peat moss > Unclassified... | reverse complement strand
ATTTTAAAAATAATAAAAATGAAAAAAAAAAAAAAAAAAAAAAAAAAAAAAAAAAAAAAAAAAAAAAAAAAAGAAAAAAAAAAAAAAAAAAAAAAGAGGGAAAGGGGGGGGGGGGGGGTAATAGCTATATATTTTTGAAAAATAGTCATCAACATTGCCAAATTGCTACAATAGGTTCTAGTAAATAACCAACAATATAAAAGGATATTAAATATTTTACTTTCACATCTTGTTTATAGCCAAATTTGGCTCAATAATGGATGATTGTCACTTCAACTCCATCACAAAAAGACATCTAAAATGAAAATTGGACGTGCTTTGAAATTGTTATAAACATTACAGTTTTATATCAAGGCATGTGAACATAGTTTGATATCAATAAAACAATATTAGTTTGGTATTGAATATGTCATTGGGTTGTTTTCATCCCACCAACATAAATGAAACATTTATGGTCAAATTTGGACAAGTTTTGGGTGATGTTTAATTGTCACTTGAAAAAGAAATCTAAATATCATATATTTTGGGTGTTAATGAAAATATCCTAATGAAAATTATAATATGTTGAGTTCACATTTCCAATTTTCTTGATGGTTATGAATGTTTTAAGATTCAACACAATTTATGGGAAATTAGAGAAAAGGCTCCAAGCACAAAAAAAATTCATTATATATCCATAATAAGGTTTAAGTAGGTAGAAAAGTAGGACATACTTATTTACCTAAGTAGGCAAATAGGTTGGAAAACACAAGACTAAGTGAACTAAAGAATAGCCATGAAGTTTTTTATTTTATTTTATGTTTTGCATTTAGGGTTAAGCTTTTATAAGCTCATATGAACATGACACATGCATTTTAATGTGAAAATACAAGAGAAGATGCCTCCTTTATATAGTTTGTGAAATGAAAATTTGAAAACAAAGCATATGGGTTAAATCTTTTAGTTGCACCTTAATTGCAATTGAGTTGTAACTACAAAAAACAAAATTTCTCACATGCTTTGGTTTTTTTTTTGGGTAATTAATCTGAATTTTATAATTAATCATCTGATATAATTATTTGAAATTTATTTATTTGAATTAATTTTCTAATAATGAATTATCTGGATTTATTATTTTAATTAATTAATATAGTTCAGATAATTAATTATCTATTTAAATATTTATTTATTTATTATCTGAGTTAACTAATTATTATTATTTAAATTTGATTAATGAATTCATATGAATATTTGATTATTTATTTCTTTATTTATTCGTAGTAATTAAGTATATTACATATTAATTATTAATTATTATAAATAAATAAGCAAGAATTTGAGTAAAAAACACCAAGGTATTTAAAAACATATCCATATGTACACCTTTATTGAATGTTTAATAGAATATACACATTGCTTTTAATTTCAATTCAAAAGTAAATTTTCATGTTCCATGAAATTTTATTGTTTGATATGTATGTATGCCAACATGATATTATGAGTTGTAATGTAGTTGAATATTATTAATACAACAATTAAACACCAATCACACACACAAAAGACTATAATATTTACTATAGTATTTTAAAATTATTTATTTAGTTAATTATGTAAAAATAAATTATCTGAATTAATTAATTTCAATTTTTTTGAATTAGATTGATTAATTTAGATTAAGGGCCAATGATTTAATCAAGTTTTTAATTCATAATGTTTAAGTAAATTAAGCCACAAATTAATGTTTAATATGTAGTAAATTATTTTCTCTAAATATTATATATTAAATATGCCACAAAATGAAACCCTTGTGGGTGCCAAGGAGCTATCCACAAAAGAATCGGCCATTATCAATTCCATTTTGTTCATGTAGCCTAAAAAAATTCTAGGTGTATAAGCTTGAATATCTTGATGTACCTCCAATATAAAGATTTAAAATATTGTTTATGTAGCATTAGGATCCAATTTGAGGTCTACAAATTCACACTTTATATGGATAATGAATTAATATTATTTTATCAGTGGCCAAGTAGTGGCCATTTAATGGCAACATAATGGCCAATTGGTTGTAGGAATAGATTTCATAATTGAAAACTAGTTACAAAGCTTGTACCTCATGGACAATGGGAATGTGGACATATGGCATCATCGCACGTATGAAAGCTATACACTAGTTGCAAAAAAATTACTCAATGTGTAGCTTGTTTTTAACAATTCTAATTTAGTTGCATGTTACTACTACAATGCAACTCTTCAAAAAGTCAAATGTAGTTGATTACATGAGTAAATATGGTGTGTATAAATTATTGTATACAAAACACATTCAAAATTATGGTTTAACTACAAAACAACTAGCTTATTTTTTGAGGTGGAAATTGATTTATTAAATCACTATATTTATAAAGTGTAGTTGCATAGGATTTGCATTTTGAAGCATGTATTTGCAACACAATTGTATTTAAATGGTTTTTGAACTTTAATTGCAAGGCAATGTGGTCTTCACGAACATGATTTTTCATAGTGAATGTGACTAAACCTACTTTATTAGCCCAAGCCTCTTCTCCCTCTCCCATCTTCTTCCACATTTTTATTTTCTCAATGTGTTTGGAATAATTTTATTTGGTTGGGGTAAAAAACATTCTTCTATCATATGGGTTCTTAATCCCTCTCTATTCTAGAGTCTTCTAATCCATCATCCATAGATTTCTTTTTTTGTCTTCACTTCTAAAGCTTGGTGAATTTTCCAAACTAATTGAAATGGTGTGGTGGACATGAGTTCTTGTCTTTCCATTTGTGGCTACATCTCCTCCAACGCGAGTGTTGTAACCTCCCAAACTTCTAACGCTACTTTAATTAATTGTTGTGTTACACCTTTGTACTCTTCGTTTTCTTCTTCACTTGAATCCAAAATCTCTACCGGTTCCTACTATGTTGCACTTGGTTTTGGTGTAACACATTATCTGCTATTCAAAATGTTTTTTTGCAAATGCTCCAACATAGGTTATATTGATTCTTGAATGTTGTCTACACACCAAATTGTTACACCAATCCCTATTTCAAACCTTCTTTCCTCCTCAAATTCAAATGTCGAAGGTGATTCCAAAGGGGAAATTGCGACCAATGGTCAATGTTATACATTGGTTCTTCAGCCTATTTTTCCAATTCCTTATACACTTTTCATTGCCTTTCAAGAACTTTTTCTACATATTTTTCTCTTTCAAATCTCTATATTTTCTCCCATTTTGTAATTCTCTGCATTTTTTCTTCCTTCACTAATTTCTACAATCACTTAAGCGCATTCTCTTCATTCATGTTACAACATACATTATAAACACAAAACATGAATGTGTTGTCAAAAAACCTAGAATGCCAAGAAGTTCGATGACCATTGCTTCTTCGTATTTTTTCTTTTAGGGTAGCCCCTTGTTTCTACATTAAATTTTTGTTTTTTTTAAACACCCCATTCAATTCATGATGGTTTTTTTCCTTTACGTCCATGTGGAAGTAATTAACACCCCTTTCATATTTCAATGGTCAAGATGCACTATTTCCCTTTTCATTCATCTTCGTAGAATTGTCGCCATTCGTCCATTCTTTCCTCGTTTTGTTGCCATGTGTATTAAGATATGTCTCAACTCATTAATACAATCAGCCAACTAAACTATTGATTCAATCAATTTTTTCTATGGTTGCGGTGGCCAAACTATCATCCCCCATTTGAAGTCAATGTGGTGCAACTTTGTTATTTATTTTTTCATTTGTTTCACTATCATGTTCAACTCACTTTTCGTGACTGATTTGTTGTCTGTGGTTTTTACCAATAAACCAATGTTTGTATTTCAAAATTTTGCACCTTAGATTTAATAGATTTGTACAGTTTCAATTTATGAATATTAACCAACATGGGATTAGGTTCAAAGTGAATGTCACTAGTAATATCGTATTGTTAGGCAACACATATTATCTACATGGCCCAAACCATTTCCTAATGAACTTCCCAAGATGTGATTTACTCACCTTTGGAAACCACAAAACAAAATCATTGAATCTAAACTTATTTTTTATATTCTTCTATTAACTCCCCAAAGCCTTATTTCACTACTATGTTTTTAATTTCACCTCAAATTGCAATTTATCTTCTTGCAGCTTTTCTAGCTTTGAAACTTTACTTGTTAAAACTCTAACATGATTTCCTTCTCTATGATCACTACCAATTACTGGTAGGATGTACTATGTAGGCATTAAATTAAGATGTAACCCATAAACAAGCTGGCACTAATAGAAATTAGCCAAAATGTAACCACTTTGTTTGCAACTACATGGGACTTGTAGTTGTTTGTGATTAAGTTTGGGAGTATTCACAACTATAAAATCAAATTTCAACTATTTTGGTCACTCTCACAACTATGATGCAACTATTGGAAATTTCATCTTATCAATTGGATGGCTTTTAGGTTAATTTTCATCCATGAATATATTGATATGTCCCATTAGTTGCAATAGACACCAAATTAGTCACATCCTAAAGGTATTCTGCGGTGACACAGGGGTGTATTTTTATGTATGTATTAAAATTATATTTATGATATATTACATATATCATAAATATATATTTGTGTGTATATTAATTATGTGTATGTACGTATATTGTTCATATAATGAATTTAAAAATTAATATTTCAGTTATGAAATGCATATATATTTGAATTTTAAAATTGATATTTGAATTTAAGGAATATTTATGTGAATTTGAATTTTTTATTTTCATGCTGATTTTTCTATTTAATTAAAAATAATTTTTTGAATCTAAAAATTGTTATTCCAATTCTAAAACATTTTATTTGAATCTAAAAATCAATATTTGAATTTGAAGATTTAAATATGAATTCTTAAAATTTTTAATTTTATTCAAAAATATATGTTTGAGTATAAAATTATAATTCAAATTATGAAAATTATATTTAAACATTAAAATCGATGTTTCAATACTGAAAATTGCTACTAGAATTATATATATATATATAACATTTGAATTTTAAAAAATTTATTGGAATTCTTTGTTTAATTATTTGAATTTGAAAAAAACTATTTAAATTTGAAATTTGCTATTTCAATTCCAAAAACTATTGATTGAGTTTTAAGGCTTTTTTCTACTAGTGTTATTTGTAATGAATCGCTTTTACAAATAATTATAAATGATTATATTTATTACTTATAAGTTACATTAAATAATTATTTTTAAATAATATATTTTTTCATTATATATTTTATATTCTTACAGTATAAGAAATTCATTACCATAATTAATGTTACATTACTTTAAAATCATTGTAATTACTTCATATAATAATTAATTATAATATATGCATAATTATTTTTTAACCAAACATAATTATTCAAAATCTGTAATTAATAAATTTAAATCTGAATTGAAATTTGGAAAGATTATGACGTAGTTAAAATAATTATTGTCATGATTGTAATTTCAGGAATTATTATAAAATTATTTAAGTTTTTATTTTAAAAAATTCTATAATTGCTTATATATGAATTTTTTTACAATAATAAATGTAATTATATAGTAATTAATGTAACTATTTCAATATTACTTTTTTTTAAATAGTGTAAGATTTTTTTTATAATAATTTTTTTCATTATTTATAATTTGAAATATATATATTTTAAACATTAATTATATTATCTATATATATATATATGTTATTTAGTTATTATTTAGTCATGTATTGACAACTTGTGAAAAACTAAATAGCTAATTAGATAAATATTAAAATTTTATTATTTATTTAAGTAATTGATAATGAATACTTAATATTTGTAGTGTATAGTTTATATTTTAAATATATGTTAAATTTAATCATTATTAATTAAATTGTTATCTAATTATCTAATGAGCCATGTACTTGAATTGTTTATAAATTTAAAAACTAATAACAAAAAGTATGAGGAAAGTTTTGGAGTTGCAATTTAGTTTGTGAAAAAGTTGCAACTTCAAAACTTATCCCATATTGTTTGTTCTCCATTCCTATTTTGAACATTATATAAATAAGGGGTGTGGTCATCAAATTTCACATTAAAAAAGTTATGCACATGGGATGAGATAATCAAAAGGCTTAACCCAAAACAAAAAGAAAAGTTATGCATAATTTTAAACTATCAACCTCCCCAACCTACTTATCTACCTAACTATGTAGGTACATAGTATGACTTAACCACCTAAGTCAACCTATGTACCTACCTATTAAGTACCTACTTATATGAATAGGTATTTAACCTAGGATGGTAAACCTACCTACCTACCTTTTTACTTAAATAGGTAGGTAGGTAGGTATGTAGCCTAGGTTTGTAGGCACCTATTTATGTACCTACCTAAGCAGCTACCAACTTAATATTAATATTTTGTATTAAATTCATTTTAAGGTGCCATGTGGCATATTTACATTGGGCCATGTGTCATAATATAATATCACCCAAACATTTGAATTGAACGTCCTAGATTATTTCAAAATAATAATTATTATTATATTTTAAATAATTAAATATTAAAACACGTGGCAACACATCATTTGCCTCAATTGTGACCAAAATAGTTGCATTGTAATTGCATGTCACAATACGTATACAATGGAGTCAAAGGATGAACTTATATTTGTTGACTTTTTCTTTCATCCAATACTCTTGTCGTTTGCAACTAATGTTTCATGCGACTTGTCCAAAACAACTAATGAGATTTTAGTTGTAAATGTCGCTTACAACTAAATTTTAATAGTAGAGACTAGTCGAAAATACATGTTTTTTTTCTAGTGTGGTATGGTGTATATCATGTAACTACTTTGTATGTTGTTCTATAAGAAAACAAAATTGTTGATAAATGTTCATCCCAATACGTTTTATTCTCATTAACCAACTTAGTCAACAATGTTCCCAACACCTTGTTAGTGGACTATGCTTAACCATTCCCATGTGGGTAATAAGTAATGGAACTAACATGTTTTAATAAGAAATGATCTATTGAATGTTTGATAACATCATTAATAAAACGCACACCCTGATTCATGACTATAATTAGTGGACATCCAAACTTGGTAAGAATGCACTCATACAATTTTTTTGTTGTTATTATTGTAGTATTTGTCTTTAACACTCTAGCTTCCACCCATTTTGTTGGGTAATTAATGGCCACCAATATGTACTTGTTCCCTATATACTTTCATGTTGGCTTTATTGGTCCCACAAAATCAAGTCCCCATTTCATAAATGGTTCCTTTAGAAGACTTGTGATTAATTTAGCCAACCTTCCAATGCATTGATGTGTCACACAATCTATAGAAATCACAAAAATCTTTGTACATTATAGGCCATTAGCACCCTCCATCCAAAAAAAATTTCAATGTGATTTTGGTTACAAAATGTCCTCCTACTACTCTTTCATGCAACTCCTTCATCACCTTTTATGCTTTTGTGGTTGACAGACATTGCCTATGCATCCCTTTTTCTCCAAGACGACAACGATGATGATTCTGCACAAGAAGACGATGTTGTCATGTCCCATCTTGTACAAAACATCATTCTTCATTATAAAGGTTTCAACCCTCTTAGCTAACCTTTATGTGATTATGTGAAAAACAAATTGGCATGTTTGGTTTGTTCTAAGACTCCTATGGGTTTTGTGATATTAGGTAATTTGGAAAAATCATTTACAATTACATTGGTCTTGCCTAGCTTGTATACTACTATGAAGTCATATTCCAAAAACAATAGTAATATCCCATGCACCATTTATGTACAAAACACATAGCCATTTGGTTCCATTTGAAGGAACAAATCTCTTGCAACGAAGTTGAGTTTCAATATTGTCCAACAAAGGAGATGATTACCAATATTGTTATGATTTTTTTTTTGTAGAAATCATTTCAAAACTTATAGGAGCAAGTTAAGATTAGTACATTTCAAATAGAAAGCTTGACATCATTGAATGAGGTTGAGCTTGCAATGAACTATCAAGCTCATTTACATCTAGTTGACTTCTTTATAGTTGAATTGTGACCACTATTATTGTTCTTAGTTTTGGTGAGTAATTTGCATGTGGTTTCTCTAAGTGCATTACTTAGTAAAGTTGTACAATGTTTAGTTTCAATAAAACTCATCTCTTTCTTTTATATTGATATAGTGCCATGTAAAACACATGTGAGCACGATTAGTACTAGACTTAATCAACAAGTCGTTGTCAAGTTGTGTTTTGTCATTAATCAAGTTACATTTGTTACTTTAAGCCATCTTTGTGCACCATATGGAGTCCTTGATAAATGAACACAAGTAATATAAGAGTAAAAAAACATATAAATTAGCATTTGGAGGAGCACAACTACTTGAAAAGATCAAACAAGAAAAAAACCCATACACATTTCATAATTCCATTGGCTTACAATTCATGAAATTAACCTTGACTCTCCTAGAGAGGAAACTAATATGTAATGTTAAAAGATACGCCAATGAAAAAGATAAAACAATTACTAAAAATACTTTCATTCAAAAGTCATGTAATGGTCTTATGGTATGGTTGGATAACATTAATAGGAGCTCGTCCATTTTTTTGTGGATTGCACCTTAAGGGCCTAATGTCGCCTTGTTATTTTAAAAAATCTACACGTAAACTAAAATAATGTTTTAAACAATGCAAGTTCTTTCATTTTCTTATTTTCCCCATGTAACATGGCACAAAATATGAAGAATTATAGTTTTGAAGAGTGAGAATATGAAAACATACAAGGAATTTTCAAAAGAAATAGATGGAAAACTAAATGTGCATTGGGATATAAAGGCATGGTTATGTTACATATGAGTGTCATTTGTCATTGGGTAGTTTGTTTAGGATGGAGAGAAAGGATTAGATGGAATTTTTAGGTGATCATTGCAAGTGATTGTTAAGATTTTGAACCTTTTTAGGCACAATTTAGTACAATCATGTACACTTAAAGGTTTATTCAAGATTCTTTGAAGTTTATTTTAAATTATCCCAAATATTATATGATTTACTTTTTGAAAAACACATATAATTAACTAACCTAGGTTGCTATGAAATTACCCTTCATAAAAATCTAGACCTTCACTAAGAAGTGGTTCACATTATATTAGTTTTTTTGTACCAATAAACCCCATACATACTCTCTCAACCTTGCATAGATGTCATTCTTTGTAACAAATAATCCACTCACTCTTTCAATTTAACAACCCCACCTTTTAAAAAGTCATTTAATTGTCCCATGTTCAAAAAAATTCACCAAGAATTTTATTCAAGGGGCTTTTAAAATCACCACCATCATTTTTTTGTGTGTGAAAATAAATTTGGGGCATGACCCATACAAAAGGTTTTTTTTGAAAATTCTTGAAAAAATTTGCCAAAACAATTTGAATTGGGTTTGTAAGATTTAGGATGCTTGCTATTGCATGTCACTAAACATTAATAGGATTACAAATTTTTTAGTGTCCTACATGTTTTATTGCCATTTAATACTTAATCCTTCCTAGGATGCTAATCAAGATGCAACATTAATGTTTTTGAAAATTCACTAGTCACCACTGCATTTTGTGAAAAAATCATTTTATTCATGTCCTTAACATCCATATCTCACTATTTTCATGCATCTTTGGGCTTCATGACCCTTTCTCTTGTCCTACTCCACTTCATATCCATATCCCTTTCAACTTCAACATGCAAAGCTTCATATACCATCACATTCAAGCATACATTGTAATCATACAACCTTGCTTTTGTGCTTTACAACGCAAGAGAACATGAATGTTCTATTTCTTTTTGTTCAAATTCATTATGAAATTCCTTTGTATCCAACTTTTTTTCTTCAAAAAACTACTCCAAAACAACACCCTCAAGGCATGACAAACTTCATATAAATGAAAAAAGACTTTAAAGTTCAAAGTTGAAACCCTCACAATTTTTTTGCCTTGCCTCCGTTACCTATAATTCCCCATTATTAAAAAAAATCCTAGTGTATCATGCCTCCCACTAAGGTTCAATATTAAATATTTCCCAAAAAAGAAGTTTAAAAGTTTAAAATTCAAAAGTGTTATTGCTAAAAAACTAGGGATTCAAACTCAAGTAACAATAGTGATTATCCCTATTACATTAGCATGGCATGTTGTGAAATAATGGTTCACCCTTGTAATTATTTGACCTTTAAAATTCTACAAAATTAATAATGGAGTTGTTGAACCCATTTTGTTGTTGAAAAAATTAAATGTTTTGATAAAAACTATGTATTGTGGGCATGGTATTTGGAGGGTGCATGAAATCTATGAATGTCCCTTCTATAAAAGAATTGGGATATTATATCTACTGCTAAAAAGTGTAAAGGTTTTAAAGCCTATGTATAGGCCTAAAATCCTCCCCATTCTTAAGGAGTCCATGCATAAGGACTCTCCCCTTGCCACACCTTGTGACCTACACATGTTTAGGTTTGTGATAACCTTCACCTTGTGCTTTATGATATTGTTGTTCATTGAGATTTTCTTAAAAGTCAAGGCCATGTGCAATGTCATAATAGATCAATATTAGATTCCATTCTCCTTGAACCACGTTGAATTGATAGTTCAAGTAATTTTTTAATTTTTTGAACATTGACAATGATGTGTGTATTATATAGCACTACCAGGTGCTATATACTCTCCAAAATAAAATATTTCTAAATTGTGGTTTTTTGTTAACCAAACTATAAAGGTAGTTGTTAAATAACATCATGTAAAAACAAGGGGTGATAATTAAAAGTAGAATTTACTCTAGTAACACTAATAGAATTTACTAGTGTTTGGATTTGAATTGGGTTTTGGAAGAAACTTTGGGACTATTTCCTTTTCCATGTCAAATTGGAGTGTATGGTACATTTTTAGAAGTTTGAAAACACTTGTAAAAAAACAATAAAAGTGTGAGCTTATGAGGATGGGGAAATAGGAAGAAGAAAAAATAGAATCTATTTTATTTTTGTATTATGGTTTTGTTCAAATGTACTTGCTTAAAGTAGAGATTTGAATTTTTTTGTTTCTTATTTGTTTTTATGTTATGATCCTATATGGAAAAATTACTTGTTTGAAGTATAAAAATTGAAATTGTTGTGTTTTTGTATATTTTATTAGTTGAAGGATGTATTTGTTGGAAGTATGGTTGGTTTTATCCTATGACTATAAATTTGTATCATATTTTGGATAAAACTAGTACTTACGAGTAGCCTCTTAAAGAACTACAAATACTCCCACCATTTGTAACAAAATTGGTAGAACTATAATGTTATCAAATAACACAATTATTTTTTTAGGAGCTTAACATCATAAAGGAAACTCAAACATGGTCTTTGACCTTGGAATTTTGAAACCTCTATATGCATCTGTAAAAAAAATTGAAACTAATTACAAGACCTTGAAGTTTGACTTTTAAGACTCTTAAACTTAAGTCCTAATAACTTGACATGTTACAAAAGCATATAACTTATGACTCCTACTATGACATTGTTTGCATAAAATCAAAATAGGTTATAGGTGCCCACAACAAGGCAAAACTTGAATATAGAAGGCTAAAGTTAGAATTGAACTTTGAAAATTTACAAGTTAGATAGTTATAAGTTCAAATCTATAACGTAGATAGTTAGAAGCCATAGCTCAAGGCTCAAACTCCTAGAATCTTGACAATAGTTGAGATTTCAAATCCTATACAATCTTCATTACTCCAATTTATAAGCTCATACACCATATCCAACCCAAATCAATCACAAGCTTTTAAAGTTCATCCACCTACCAACAAATTTCCATTTGCCAAAGCAAACATGAAATGCAAATCAAATCAAAATTTCAAAAACTACCTAAGTTCAACAAAACACAAATACTACCACTATTATGTAGCTTACACACTGGATTCTATATTTTCAAGATTCATGAGAATCCCAATGCAAATTATTACTAATAATTACTTATTATATTGGTGATCTTTGCTAGGATTGATATTTAACAAACAATTTCTATTGAAAAAGCAAAACTTTGATGGCAATAAGTTATTGGGCCAAAGCAAAAGCTTGTGCAAATGGGAGGCCATGGTGAAAGGAGTTTAATGTCTTGTTAAGGTTGTAAGGTTTATGGGTAGTGGTGACCTTGCCATTTGACATTAAGAAATTTAAGTGATTTTGCAAACAAAATGTCTTATATTTTAATGTGGGGGTGTTGTAAGGTCATTTTTTATGTTGAGATTATCATAAGCAAATAGTTAAACTCAATAATATTGATGAACATTTCAACCTAGGTATTTTTATTAAAAAAATATTACATTGGGTTTTGGAAAAGGAAAACACAGTGATTCTTGTGTTAATATTGGAATACTATTATTTTTGGTAATCCCAAAACTAGTTTATTGTCAAGATATCCCATTTTTTTCAATTACTTTCAAATTTCACTATTAACTATTAATTTATTGAAGATAAAAAGAACTAGTAAATAAAACTATTTATACACAAGTTAATTATTTTATAATTTTATTTAACTTTGATTTCAACACCTTGGAGTCCATTGTCTAAGAATATTTATAAAAGTGACCCTCTTATCGATATTCACCACATCCAAGATTCATTTTTGGTTATTCCTCCCTTACTAGTGAAAAACTAAGAAATTATTTAAACCTCACCACTTTGACCAATCATTATCATTAGTTGATTAAGAGTAGTAATTTTTTTTTATGTAAAAAAAAGAAACAAACAAACCTTTTTTTGTATGGAAAAAAATTAATAATGATTTTACTCTTTCACAATGAGAAATTGTGTCCATGGAGACCACATTGGCTTGCAACTAGACTTAAAAAACCATCCCAATACAACTTTGTTGCAACTACCATGTTAATAGTGCAACTCTTCTACAACTACAAGTTATAACATTATAATAAATCGCACCCTATTCCATTTCACATTCCACTACAATGGAAAACACAAAGTGGAATGGGGTATTTTGAGTGGAATGTGAAAGTGGAATAAATCATGTCACCCCCATGTGGAATGTTTCCAATGGAATGTGCCACAAATTTTAAGTAATTTATTAATATTAAATAATTCAAATAAAAATCATAAATTAATAAAATGCAACCACTGCAAAGTGGAGTGTGCCAAGTGCCACAAATTTTTTAGGCAAATCTCATTAGTGGATTTAATGCCACCATTTTTTCCCTAGTGGAATAGGCATTTGTGGAAATTTTTAAAGGATTTGATTTTTAGGCAATTAAAAAAATTCAAGTCAATTTTTTGGTGTATGCCTATAATATTGCCCATCGATTTTTCAAGCGGAGTGCATCACCATGCCTTATACCACTACACCATTAGTCAAAAGTTAAAGGTCCATTCTATTTAACTAATGTCATGCATCTTGCACCTAAACATGTGAAGGAAACTTTTTAAAAAAAATTAATTCAAAAGTTCACTCACACTACAAAAAATAAAAGTGCTAGCATGGTCATGTAGCCCACAAATATAAGTCCACTTATGCTACACTTGAAAATGGAGGTATGGTCATGATGTCCAAAACTTGTATAAGTCAACCTAATGTAAAATTGTCCATGTCAAACTATATCATGCTAACTAATGCTACCCATTGGTATATGCCTAATGTTAAAATTCTCTAGAGTAACCACTTGCATTCCCATAAGATGTAAATCTTATTCGCCTCTAAGGACACACATGCCTCATCCAAAGTCTGGACATTTGGGTTTTGTTCAGGCTTTTCAACCATGAGCTTGACATTGGGCTTGTAGACTTTGGTCACCATGACTATTTGCCTACCTAGCCCACACAATCGAACAAAAGAATTTCTTACAGACCCTTAGATGCATGGTTGACACCTGTAATGCCTTCTCCAACCACCTTCCCCTTAAACTTGGGGTGGAAGATGTTGCATTTTGTGCCAACCTTCAATGGAACCTACCACCACATACCCAAAAAAAGGCACACATGCAAGTCATGTCATGAACACAACACTTTAACACCACATACATCATCACGGGCTAGCCCCAACTAAGTTGCAAAATAAATGGTCCAAGTATTCACATCAACAACTTGCAGCACATTAATATTGATCAAGGGTTTTCCCTTGGGCAATTCTTTGTAAATGTTCCAATTTGGCTTGAACACCTCTTTGTTAATTCCTCAACGGGTTGAAATGCTGACAAGGGGGGGTTTGATGCCTAATTATTTCCATGATGCATGTGTACTTGCTCCAACTAGTTCCTTCCCCTTTTCCATATTAGCCTTGAGTGCTAGTGGCTTCTTTCCTGTAAGTGGGATGTACCCATTGTCAATTTAATTCCAATATAACTAATGAGATGAACCTACTTGGACCCACCAAAAGCTAGCAATATTTGTGCTATTTGGGTTTAAATTATTGATTAATGGTAGTTTATTTTTTGTTGGTGGGGCTAGAATGTCACTCACCACAAAAGCTTGATGTTGAATTGGTCTTGGTTGCCGACCTAATCTTCCTTTGTTGTAGACTGGGCTAAGGTTGACTATCATGAACAATAGCCCCGACATCAATAATGGTATATCCGACCAATTGGGTATTTGGCTATCACATGGATGTGTAACATGTGTGGAGAGTACCTCCATGTCTTTAGGTGTTGATGAATTAGTCTTGTTATCATATTCAACCCTAGATATGGGTAGGGACTTATTTATGTTATGATCTTGTCCCTTCCCTATGCTAGCACGTCTATATGCCTCCCATCCTCCACATCACCTTTGGACATAGGTGGATAATTTCCCTATATAAAAAATTACACAAGCCATTGATGTGTCTAAGGCATCCAACATAAGGACCCACTAGTTCATCAACATTACGATAACAACTAAACATCCCTACCTTCTTGGCGAGAATTGCCCATCAAATGCAACACATTGACTTTGCTAAAAACCCACCTACTTTCTATTTTGGTGAACCTTACAACTCACCTATATTTCACTTTAGATCAACCTACATCCCACTTTGGATCCCCTCGAGGTTCACTTATAAGCCGCCCAAACCTCATTGAAATGATATAAATTTAAAACATTTCAACAATATCAAAGTAAATTAAAGCCAATGAAGATAATTTTAACTTGGTCCCAATTAAACCTATCAACATATCAAGTATAAACTGATCAATCAACAAACACACACACACACACACACACACACCAATTAATGAATGAAAATGGCAACTACATGTCTACTACCTTGCTTGGTTACTAACAACTATCCTAGTAAATAAATGTTGATTATACTTATAGCCCCACCTAATTCCACTAGGGTTTCATTGACATTCCACCTATGTTTCATTTTGGTTCCACTTGGATCACACCTTGGATGCACTTTAGGCGCACTTTCATTCCATCCAAAATCCATATAAAATCCAACATTGACCAAGTACCTTCAACTTTAGTTCCACTTACACATCATTTTTAGTGTGCACCCCACTTTCATTCCATATGCATTACAATTTCTAGCCACCCTATGTCCACCTACATTCCATTTGATGCTCACTAGACTTCCAAACTTGGATCATGACATTTCAAAAATTTCCATGTTAAAATTAAAACACATGTTGATAATTCTAAGTTAGTCTAAACTAAAGGGACATACCAATTGAAAGTTGACCATGAAATAGCAAGAAACACTAAATTCCCCTTAAACTTGGGGTGGAAGATGTTGCATTTTGTGCCAACTTTCAATGGACCCTACCACCACACACCCAAGAAAAGGCACACATGCAAGTTATGTTATGAACACAACACTCTAACACCACATACATCATCACACCTAGCCCCAACTAAATTGGAAAATAGATGGTCCAAGTACTCACATCATCAACATCTTAATTATGGCACAAATTGGTTGGACATAATAACATTAATATTGGCCAAGGGTTTTCCCTTGGGCAATTCTTCATAAACATATTCCATCTTGGCTTGAACACCCCTTTCTTGGTTCTTTGATGGGTTCAAATGTTAGTAGGGGGGCTTGATGGCCAATTATCTGCATGTGTATAACTTGCTCCAACTGGTTCCTTCTCCTTTTCCACATCAACCTTGAGTGCTAGTGGTTTCTTTCCTATACGTAGGACATACCCACTGTCAATTTAATTTCCATACAACTAATGAAATGAACCTAGGGACCCACCAAAAACTAATTGATTTGTCTTATATTTGGATTTAAACTCCAAATTAATGGTAGTCTGTTTTTTGGTGGTGGGGCTAGAATGTCACTCACCACAAAAGCTTGATGTTGACTTGGTTTGAGTTGCCAACCTAATTTTCCTTTGTCATAGATTGGGTTGAGGTTGACTATTAAGCACAATAACCTTGATATCAATAGTGGCATATCCCATCAACATGGTATTTAACTCCCATCTATCACATGGATGTGTAACATATGTAAATAGTACCTCTATGTCTCCAAGTGTCCTTGAATCACTCCTACTATCAGATTGAACCGTTGATATGGATAAGGACTTCCTTGTGTCATGGTCTTGTCCTTTCCCTATGTTGGTGTCTATACCCTTCCCATCCTCCACATCAGCTTTGGTTGTAGGTGGCAATTTTCCTATAAAAAGAACATATATAAGCCACTGATGTGCCTAAGGCATCCAACATAAAGACCCACCAATTCATCAACATTATTATAATAACTAAATGTCTTTACCTTTTTGGTGACAAGTGCCCATCAAATGCAACACATTTACTTTGTTAAAAACCCACCTACTTTCTACTTTGGTGAACCTTACAACCCACCTATATTTTATTTCAGATCAACCTACATCCCACTTTGGATCCATTCAAGGTTCATATCTAACCCATCCAAACCTCATTGAAATGACACAAATTCTAAACATTTCAACAATGTCAAAGTAAATTAAAGCCAATGAATTAATTTTAGCTTGGTCCCAACTAGACCTATCTACATATCAATTATGACGTGATCAATCAACAAACACACACACCACTCAATGCATGAAGATGGCAGCTACCTAATATTGTCTTTCTTAGCCACTAACAACTACCCAATATTGCTTACATTTACAACCCTACCTAATTTCCACTGGGGTTCCATTGACATTCCACCTATGTTTCGTTTTGGTTCCACCTACATCACACCTTGGATCCACTCTAGGTCCACTTTCATTCCATCCAAAATCCATATATAGATTCCAACATTGACCAAAGGCCTTCAACTTTGGTTCCATTTACACATCATTTACAATGTCCAACCCACTTTCACTCCATATGCATTATAATTTCCAATGACCTTATGTCCACCCACATTCCATCTAAAGCTCACTAGACTTCCAAACTTGGATCATGACATTTCAAAAACCTCCATGTTAAAAAAACACTTATTGATAATTTTAAGATAGTCCAAACTAAAGGGACATACCAATTGAAAATTACATTAAAAATCAACATTGGAGCCACTCATACCCACAAGTGTACTCCAATAAGGTTTCACAAATGTATCCCACACCTAAATTCACAACTAACACCACATGCATTGCACTTTAATTCCATTCCATGAGTTCACCTACATTCCGGTGAATTGGTTCCAACTTCTCATTGTTATAGCCTACCATGACTAGTGGAATGTTTGATTACATTTTACTCAATCGCCACCCACCTCCAATCCCCTTGACTAGGCTTCAACCACATAATTTGATAAACCTTACACAAACCAAACAATAAGTTGGTTAGCGCATAATTAAGGCACTTTTGGTGCATGGACGAACCACATGCATACACAAACTCACAAGATTCACCATAGCCAAAATTTAGGAAGCCAACACCTTCCCCTTTAGAATAATCTCTGTGACTGGCCATGAAGGTTACACCCAAATGTCATTTTTCCCAAGACTCCCAAATCGAGAATCCCGAAATTCTCAAAATTGAGATTCTTGCCACTTTGGAGGCCCATAACTTCTTGTGAGAACCTTTAATTGAGGTAAGGTCTTAAGCAAAGTTGTAGTCCTTGTCAAGAGCTTTTCAATAATATGTGGCACACCACTTGCACACACATAATTCAAGGCAATTCTTAACTTTTAATGGTCAAAAGTCAAATTGACACTTTGACTCCTAGCCCTTCTTTTGGCCATAACTTGTATTGTAAGCATTCAAATGGATCATGCAAGCCCAATTCAGACATCTAGGTCTCAAGAAATTTTCAATGGTATAAGGAATTATTCAATCTGATGAATTTTGACTCTTCAAATTGTTCTTTGAAAATTTGAGAGTCCATTGGGACTCCAATTCCCAAAATGGGAGTCCATTTGGAAGTGTGTGGGCTCATTCCCTAACACTCCCTTGCACTCTTGGGAATGTGAATGTGATTATTGGGTTGCATTATTGGCCCGCATTTTTCCATGCCCTTGCCTTGGTCGTTAACCTAAGGTTAGGGTTGTGACATGGACCATTTGATTTTTTTGCATTCTACCAACATTGCCATGTTGAGTTACAAGTCATTACCATTATTGAATTACCTAATTGTTAATTATACTTATTTGAATCAAGCAAATTATGTATGCAAAGTTCATTCATGTTTAGTAAAAGAAAGATTCTCAAGCTAGATCTTTTGTTTTTTTAATTTATTAACCTTTCAAGAATTTTTTTTCTTTACTCATTTTATCTCCCTCGCAATATATGCAAGTAATCAAATAACTATATTTCACTTGCTAATGTATGTTATAAACAAATAGTGTTTGAAACTTATTAAAACAACACTAGTGAAAAACATGAATCAAGAAGGAAAAACATACATTGTTGTTGTTGAAGAGTTGTTGGAAAGTTGTAGTATTTCTAGATAATACTTGTAAACCTTTGAAAAAAATCAACAGTCATCCCTTGGTATTTAATTAAGCTTGTTGGAACCAAAATACCATGCATTTGTAAAATCAATCAAATTTAATGTGTTAACAATGTTAATCAAACTTTCAAATTAAGCTAGTAATTGTATTTACTATAATTTGAAATGTAAATCATTTTTTTAAAACGTTCAAAACTTGCTAAAACAACACTAGTGAAAAACATGAGTGGAAAGGAAAACCTACATTCTTGTGGTTGATCAACAACCACCACCAAGTTGCCTTTGACTAGGTTTCGACCACTTACATTTGAAGGCCATTCCACCACTAGTTCCACCACAATATCACTCCAAACTTATCAAATTGTTATAACCTACCTTGCCCACTTGATAATGGAATACATAGATTGAAGATATACATTCCACTCTTGCAATACCCAACCATTGATGCATTTAACCATGCATGGACTACTAGCACTTCAAGGTCAATCCACCATGTAAGCTTCTACCATGATATCACTCCAAACCTATGATCACTCCTCCATGTCACTTGCATTCCATTCCAACCACCATGGGCACAACTAACTTTCATTTTGGCCCCAACTAACGGACACCCATGTTAATTGAATTTCATTCCCCACTCTCCCCTTAAACTTGGTCCATTTGTATAATGTAATCCCTATAACCTACTAAGCCCACTTTCACTTTCCACTTGCCTAACCAAACTTTGCTTCATGCATTGAGATAGGATACTTGTAAATTGGCATGTTCCACCTATATAGTGTTTGAAACTTATTAAAACAACACTAATGAAAAACACGGGTCCAAAGGAGAAAAACATACATTTTGTTATTCTTGGAAAGTCATGCACATTCCTTGAGTTCATGTTGTGTGCAGATGTGGGTGCAATATTTTTACATAATAATTGCAAACCTTTGAAAAAAATCAATATTCACCCATTGATAGCTAATTACTTGGTAGAATAAAAAAAACCATGCATTCATAATATCAATCAAACATTCAAATTATGAAAGTAAATTGCACTACTAAATAATTCACTAATATTGAACATAAAAAATAAAAACTAAATTCAACATCATTTTTTTTCTTTTCATTCTCTCACAACATCAATGAAAAAAATGAATCTAAAGGGAAAAACATACATTTTGTTGTTGTTGAAAAGTTGTTGGAAAGGACCGTGCACATTCTTGAGTTCACGTTATGTGTTGGTTTAGGTATGCTAGTTTTACATAATAGTTGCAAACCTTTGAAAAAAATCAATATTCATCCCCCCAATAGCTCTGATTATTTACTAGAACAAAAAATCACACATTTGTAATATCAATAAGATCTAATACATTAACAACATCAATCAAACTTGCAAATTAGGCAAGTAAATTGTAATTATTAATAGCTCACTGATACCCAACCAAAAAAATAAATTAACTTCATTTTCTTTCTTTTCCCTTTCTTACAACAACAATAAAAAAATGAATTTAAAAGGAGAAAACATACATTTTGTTATTGTTGAAGAGGTGTTGTAAAATTGTGCACATTCTTTGATTTCATTGTGTGCAGGTGTGGGTGTAGTGTTTATACACAATAGTTGCAAACCTTTGAAAAAATTTACTATTCACCCCCTCATAGTTCTAGTAACTTGCTAAAACCTAAAACCCATACATTTGTATCAAACCTATTACATTAGCAATGTCAATCAAACTTTCAAGTCATGTAAGTAAATTGTATTTACTAAATTGCTCACTAATATTCAACAAAAAAAACCCCGTTTTCTTTCTTTTCCTTCTTTTACAATAACAATGAAAAAATAAATCTATAGGAGAAAAACATACATTTTTTCATTGTTGAAAAGTTGTTGGAAAGTTGTACACACCTTGATTCCATGTTGTGTGCAGGTGTGGGTGTAGTGCTTCTACACAATAGTTGCAAACCTCTGAAAAAAATCAATATTCACCCCTTTATAGTTTTAGTTACTTGCTGGAATTAAAACCCCATCCTTTTGTAATATCAATTAGACCTGATACATTAGCAATGTTAATCAAACTTTCAAATTAGGCAAGTAAATTTTATTTACTAAAAGATTCATTAATATTACTTAGTAAAGAAAAAAATCAACCTTTTTTTTTTCCTTATCTCACAAGAATAATGAAAAACATGATTCCAAATGGAAACTACAACAATGGGGTTGTATAAAAACCTACTGAATTGAAACTAACTTGGTTGCTGAACCCTAACTTTAAAGGCATGTGTAAGAGGAAAATTCAAATTTGAGATTTCCTTCCAAAACAAACTATGCCCATTAGGGCTTTGGGTGCTTCATCTTACAAGTTAAGGTTATGGATACTTCAATGTATATTCTTTTGTGTTCTTGGTCATGCTAGTTTGAATTTTTTTGACTCCAAACTATTTTTTGAAGCTTCCACTATTTGTTGTATTAACATGTTATATGTGACTTGTTACAATTATGATGTAGATTAGAAAACATTATACCATGTTTTAGGTTAAATGGACTCACCTTCAACACCTTTGCCAATTATCAAAAAATTATTTACTAGCTCAAGTTAAGCATTATGATTAGATCATATGTTCCTAATAGTTTTTTGCCAATGTTCCATGTTTGGTTTTTTTCCATTCCCCATGCTTGTAGAATAAATTGCATCTTTCAAGTGGTTATTGGAGCTTTTATTTCCTAAGTAGGTAGTTGTGGCCACTATTTCTGCCCACAAAATCATTTTTTACACCTTTGATATGAAGCATGCACTTGGCCATTTTTACCAAACTTTGGTTGAACCTTTTTATGACACCATTGGATTGAGGGCTATATAATGAAATGAATTATTATTAAATGCCCTTTGCCTTGTAATGACCTTTGAAAGCTTTAAAAGTGAATTCATTACCATTATCACATAAACTCAATTTTTTTTCCTAAATTGTTATCAACCATGGCTTAGAACTTCTTGAAGACCACCAAGCTTTTGATTTTTGTTTCAAAAGTAGGTTTGTGCACCATGTCTTGGTGTTATTATTAGTGAAAGTCGTGAAAAACCAAGCCTCTCCCATTGCTATCATTTTCATTGAGCCACACAAATATGTTTGTACTAACTCCAACGGAGTTTTGCACATTTCCTTGGGGTTCTTTTATGAAATGGATTCTTACATTGCTTGCCATTAGCACAACCAATGTGATTTAAATCAATTTAACAAGTAGTCCTAATGTCCATTATGGTGATTAGGTTCTTTGACATGAAAAACCTTAAATTTTGTTCCCTAAATAATTAAAGATCTCATGTCAAATTGTTAACTTCTCTTTTTTTCAAGAACTTGAACACTTTTCATGGGTCAATATTGGTGAACATAACAATATATATAACATGTGTTTTTTTGTAACCCTTCAAAAACTTTTCCAACATCATTTTTAATGTTGTCCATTCTTGTTATTCAAACTCTATTTTTGAACCTTTCAAATGATTACTTTAATAATAATAAAAATATTAACAAGGCCAAAAATGTTACAACCTTAACCTTGAGAGCTCATGATCAAAGTTAAAATATGAAAAGGGAAGCAAATCAAGATAGTGTCCCAAGGTTCAAGCACAATCCCACTAGTGTGAGAGTATGGAAGAATGTAAGGAAATGAATTTTAACATTCTCCAGTGGATTTCCACTTTGGGAATTGAAGTCCCTTGGGTGTTTTGAATGTTTGGGATAAAATTGAAAATAACAAACCTTTTCCAAATTGATCATTTTTTAAATTATGGGAAAGGTATTGAAATGTAAATATTGAAAGTGGGTTCACACTTTCCATTTGGGGATTTGAAGTTCAAGGTATGCCCCAAAAAATGGTTAGGAATCTAATTAGCAATTTGATTTTTTACCATTAAAATTTAGGAAATATGAGTCAAATGATATCCAAATGGAGTGTGTAAAAGTTTGATTTTTAACTGTTTAAACCCAAGAAACAATTGTTAAATGATGTCTAATTGGAAAGTTCTTCAATCAAAGTCCATATGTTGGCATTACAAGTTCACAAGATTATGATATTCATAACTTTACAAAATCAAAAAAATTCTAGACTTCCATTTTGGAATCTTGGGAATTGTTGTCACTTCAATGTAGTCCCCATTGCCAATCACAAAATATAATATAAGGAAAAAAATAATGAATTCTCCCAAATCCAAGTGGTGATAAGTCTTGTGAATGTTTGTTACCCATGGCATATTTGTGCACCATTTTGGTTCCAACTTGTACTAGCCATTTTTTTTTTGTTGCGAGTTGACTTCACCTTGAATTCACATGTGTGAGATTCTCTTAGACTTATCCAAATGATCCCATCTTCTTTATTTCTCTTAAGAGTTGGGGAATGTGCCTTTGGTTTGCAATTTGTTGCAAAATTCAAAAATTAGTCTTTTTTTAACCATAATATCACTTGATTAAATTAAGGGTGCATCATTAACATTCAAGACTTCATGCAAGACACCTTTGATTTCACTTTTTCCCACTTTCATGGCTAAATTGACATTTTTCTTTCTAATTGTTTCTTGGATAGAATTGTTGCCCATGTAGATAGATATTTTAGAAATGCACTTGTAGTCACAAAAATTATGTATCTAGAACATGAGACGTTAAATTGATGCTCCCAAATAAATCTACCAAGTTTCACTCTCCAAAACATTTGGTGTTGCAAAGAAAGCTTGTTCCACAAGAGTATTCATCTCTTTGGTGTGGTCCTTTTGTTTCAAATTTGTCACCTTCTTTTGACAATCCCTTGCCTAGTGCCCAACTTTCTTGTAATAGTTATGCAAGCCTTTTTTTTTCATATTTCTTAATGGTTGCCTTCTAGTCAGTTGACAAGTTGTTAGTAACTTTGGTCATGCACGCAACCAAAGTTGAATATCCTTCCTTTAAACCTTGGGCCTCCCTTTTTAATCCTTCAGGAAGAAGCCTTGTTGTCACAAACACAATGCGGAGATCTTCATTTACTCACAACTCCAGTGCTACTATCAAATTGTTGTATGAATCCGACAATCTACATGACAGTAACATCACAACATTACTTTTTTCAACGATTGCTCCATAAGGTTCAAGTTATGGAACTATAGATTTTACTTTGTAAATGTGCTCCAAGACACTAGTAGTGGGACTGATTTTGTAAGCAAAGAGTTGATGTCTCAAAAACAATTTGTTCGCTAAACCTTAAATCTCATACACCTTCAACACAATCCCATGTCTCTTCTGTTGTTTCCACTCCAATTACATTCTAAAACAAAGAATTATGTAACCCCATGACAATGAGGTCCTTACTTCCTTATTTCTCTTCTCCCAACTTTGCAAAATCTCTTGTTGGTTTAACCTCTAATCCTACCACAATGATCCAAAGTTCCTTGTCCTTTAATAACATTTGCATCTTGAACTTCCTAGAGACTAAAGTTCCCTACAAAATAGTGATCTTAGTGATGACAAATGCAAATCCTTGTGGGTCCACAACATGTTGACTTACCAACAACTCCATCTAACATGGAAAGATTTACAATAACAAATATAACTTGATTAGAGACAAAGGTGAGGACTCCATCTAACATGCAAAGATCTGCATTAGCAAGTATAACTTAATCAAGACTTGCTAAAAGTCAGGTAGGCACACACTCGTGCTCTACTTGGCACTATACCAAAATCAGAAAAGAGATGAATTTGACTGAATGAAAGCACATGTTATATACAACTCTACTAATTAATACATTCCAAAAAATCATGGGCAAGTCAACCAGCAAACTTAGAACAATAACTTGAAAGAAATGAGCCCATTGTAGATATGCTTGATAGCTCATTGCAATCTCAACAACTTGGATGCAATCTCTCTTTTCTCATGGAATTACAATGATACATTAGATAGGACAGTGGAAATAAAGTACTTCTCAAGATGCTTTGGAAACCATGGAATATGATTCATGGTTGGGCCATTGCTATGCATTTACTTCTCCCATGCTCAAACACATTTCATTAGAAGAAAGCTTTATTGAGACTTTAATTTACAAACTACAAACCACATTTGTTAATAACTAGTATTTGATATTTATAAGGTTATAAACCATTTTTTGTGCTAATTTCACTTGCTGCATTGGCCCCATTCACATGTGGACTCATTCATTCAACACAGGTCAAAGGTTTAAGTATGCTTCAGACTAGCTAGACATTGAATGTAAGTAATTCAGGCCTAATAGCAATAGCAACAAGATCTCTATGAACAGTTAATACAAAGCATGTGTGAGTGTTATCAAGGAAATTGCATATTTAGAATATGACCTGGAAAACTTTCTCTCAACTACACTGCATATGTCATGGCTCAGTTAGCTAATTCCAACTTTGAAAGTTTTGAGAACCTACATTTTTCCATTCAATGTCCCAAAAAAATTGACATATTCACAATGGCATATAATACATACAGCCATGTGCATAATTTTGCCTTGCCACTGTCAAGTCCATGTTAGCAGCTTGACCTGCACAAAAAGGTTCAAAATAGTTGTCATCAATCAAGGTTTTGCCCCTTGAGTACAAGAAGAATTACGACACCAAATTCACAACTTTTTGAATAGTTTTGTGAAATAAGTCATTTTTGGCTCATGAAAGAACTTGAATGGTGACCCAAGGTTCATGAACTAGGACTATGAACAGAAAGGGAACCCTAAGTTGTACCTCTTGTCACTGTCATCCATGAGTGTGTCTTGCTTGGCATCCTGTAGCCCTTCCATAGGAGCAGAACTGCTGCTGTCATCATAGTCAGTGTTGTCATTGTCATCATCATCATCTTGCTGCTGCTGCTGCTGCTGCCGACGCACTACTTCATCTTGCAAGATTTTCAAACTCTGTTCATTGTCGTTTTCTCTTGCCTCATCCACAGGTGTATATCCATGACTGCATAACAATTACAGACACATGAAAGTGTCCAACTCAAAAGATATAGATTTGATACATTAGATTCATAACTACCATCAGTTAGGACTCAAGGAAAACTGGCTATAGTGGGGCATATATGACAGATGTTTGGTTTCAGAATCATCAACATGACTTCTTCTAACATCACACCTAAGAAAACTCCAAACTGAGCAGAAAGGTGCATCACTGCATTAATAGTTGAGCAAATACTGTGTGTGTGTGTGTCTCTCTCTCTCTCTGTGTCTCTGTGTAAAGTACTAACCGATCCCTGGCAAACACATCTGCACCCTCTTGTACCAAGAACTTGACAGCTTCAGCTGTTCCCTGAGCAGCAACAACATGCAATGGAGTACGTTGGGAGTAATCCACTACATTTGGATCCACACCTGCCTTCACAAGTCTCTCCACATACTGCATGTCCCTACTTGCTGCAGCTTTGCACATCTCTGTTCCTGCTTCCTACAAAGAAAAATCCAGCACAAAATGCCCAAGTCAAAAGCACATAAACGAGGGAAGAGTCACATTTTTCACTCTCTAAACTACTGTCTCCTCCTAGTTAAAACCACATTTTAATGAATTGTAGGCAATAAAACAAACAGGAAAAAAAAAACAGTTCTATTCCCCTCACTCATGTCGCTTCCAATGTAAAGCACTTGGAGAAATTTCCTAGTGTATTTGGAGGGCACCTTGTATTTGTTTAACATCCTGGAACTTACACCTACTCCTTAAGAGTGGTAAGGCAATTATGCCTACTTATAAGTGTAAGAGTCCTCCCACACTTAAGGAGTGGGTGTAAGAACCCTCCCCGTTCCACACCTTGTGATTTATGTAAGTTTAGGGTCATGATAACATTAGCCTTGTGCTTTACGATGGTTAAAGCCCACGAATGGGGGAGAATCCCAAAATGCAGGGCCAGACTTGGCTACTACCTCGTTCGAGGCCCTTTTTTTGGGAACATCCCCACCCTGGGGCTTTACCCTGGTACATAAACCACTGCCCCAATCTGGCTCTGCTAGTATAGACATACTTGGGCAAACCTTTAAGAGAGGTTTTGCTCCATTGTTAACAAGAATCTGTGCAGCAGCATCGTGGCCTCCTCTCAGAGCCTCAAAAAGTGGTGTCATGCCCAATTTATCTGCTCAGAAAAACCCCACCATAACAGTTTGTTATAACAAGAACACGAATGAAAAGTAGAGACCAATGATGAACAATTACTGTGGTGAACAGTAACTCTATGCCCAACAACCATAGGATAAGGCTAAGGCAGAAACTCCATATGCCTATTGTGTTGGGTAAAAGCAACCCATGTAATTTAATTGCTCACCAAATAATCCAATGTTTTTCACCTCACCTTTCTTATTCACATCAGCGCCTTCCTTCACCAATAATGCCACACAGTCAGTAAGACCCTTAGAAGCTGCCAAATGCTGTTCACCATGCCAACCAGTGCATTTTTTTTGGATCAATTTTGTGATGTAGCCAAAGTGGTTTTCATCTATAGGAAGATTTAGCCAAATTTGGCTATTAACAAGATATGAAAGTAAACGAATTTAAAAATTGAACTATATCCGGTGATTTCTATTGTAATAATACACACACACATATCACTTCATTTTCACATTTTGGAGAAAAATTCTTGGCAAAGTTTTTCCAATTAGAAAATGCTGTTCATTTATGGAATGCATGCTTTCTAGGTTTTGGTGTAGTACTCCAAAACAGATCCACAAGAATACCAAATATCATACCAAGGCAGTTTGACCATTATAGTCTGTCTCTGATGGGTCAACACCAGTCACCAATGCCTCCTCAAGTTGGGCTACATCACCACGTAATGTGACTTCCATTAAGTTGATGGGTCCTCGCCCTGAAGATGAAGGATGCATATCTCCAGGAGCATGTGACTCACGTGTCTCCTCCCCCAACTTGCAAAGTGCTATCTCCATCTCAAATGTTGCCACAGTATACTGTGCAGCCTGGACGGGAGTTAGCACCTGATACATCTCCCGAAGAGTTTGTAGTCTAATCTTTTCTGCTTCAATCAGAAGGTCCCGAAGCCCTGCTAGTTTGGACTCCATAGCTCCCTTCAACTCCGACAAATCATTCAATGTGTCACTCGGAGGAGGCTCTGCTGTCATTACCCGAGCCATCTCTTGATCTGCCAGCAGCATCTGGAATCACGTCCAAGATCCAAACATTTTCTCCATCAGCACCTGGAATCATGTCCAAGATTCACATAATTTCTGACTCAGCACCAATCATTTGACTTCTTTTCCATTGGAATTGGAATACATCATCACAACATGAATAACATCTGCAACCAATCATTTGCACACTTTGTAGATCAAGGTTTGAGTTTTGATACAAGATGGACAATCTCTGATTTTTTTGATGAAAAATGAGAGAAATCTCATATTGGTCAAGAATCCTGCAAGGAGGAGGAGGAGGAGGAGGAGCAGACATACCTGCAAAACAGCCATGCGACTTGAAATATCATCCTCTGCAACATGAGAGCTTTGCTGCAATGCATCCAACCTGAAATCCATTCCGGATTGAAAAATTCTTATTTCTGTGAGATTGTGAGTTTAACATGCTTTAAGATGTAGATTAAGCTTTCATCATTATTAGGTGGTGCCAGTGTTCAATGAACATGACCCCAACAGTCTCTATGGAGAAAAGCACTTATCTTCATTACTATTGACCACAAACATGTGAAAGGAAGGCTAAAAATCTATGGACTTCTTGCAATGCTGCAATGCAAAAAATGACAAACCCAATGTGCTAATCCACTGTGTCCAAAATTGGCAGATCTTCATTTCTGCACTTGGTGTAACTGGAACAAGTTACACAAGCACACATAAATGTGTTTGCAATATATAAACTGAAGCCCCCTATTTCTAACACAACTTTCTCGCCTCTGGACCACACTCTGCCACATTTTGCAAGCAGTCTTCCTTTCTGATAATCAGTCCACTGAGACCTAATCTAAACCATCCAGCCCCATCTGCAGACAAAAAGGAGCAGAAGAGGTGAAGCACTCATTGGATAAAAGCTTTCTTGTGTGTTGAATGAATAACTAACCTTGAGAGTTGTTTCGGTGACAGAGCAGCCATTGATGGGACCTCAATTCCTTCCAAAATCTTCTTGAAATCCATTTGTATTTGCATCCCCATAAGAGAGAATGCAAAAACAATAGCAGTGGAGGGCCGCCACCCACCCATCCACATCAAACCTGCTTCAAGAGGTGTCTTCCAAGCGCCTGCAGCAATATAGGTCGCATCCTCTTGAGCCATCTGTATTTTGGCCTCCACAACCTGTGAGTAAGATTCAAACCCAGCCTTCACCAGTCTGGAGAGCTCGCGTTCTCCATTTGGGTTTTCTAGGGCTTTGCGAAGAGAGGCCACAAGAGATTCTTCCTCCTTGACCCATCTGGAATAAAACTGTTCAAACAAGGCAATGCTCATGCTGTGCGCTTGGCTTTCAGCTTCATCTGGGTCCATCAGTTGTTCGTCTTCTTGATTTGATTGCAACCTGGGTCTGTCGTTAAAGGATCTAAACCTGATGTCTCCTGCCATAATTTCTGTAAACCATGGCACAAAACAGAAACCCTCAATGATAGGACTCAAAAAAGTACCGCAAGAAGACAGGCATATGTTTCGATCAGCACCTAATTTTCAACGAATGGTGTGTGTATACAATGAATGCAAAAACTGAGAAACTTGGGACTTGTAAAACCTCTGAATGCCATAATGGGGAGCTTTAGAACTTGCTAAATAAATTCTGAAGATCTCATCAGCTCTCAACGCAGTCTTCCTTCTCACCACAACCCCACAAACTCCACAAACAACTTACCTGTTGCTGAACATTCCAGTAACATCAATCCTCGCATGTTTTCTTTTTCCAGCACCAGCAACCAACACCACCAAGCCCTGCACTTTTGCAAGCTCCACAGAATACCCCAGACCCAAAAAAAAGAGAAAAAAAGAGAAAACAGAGAAAATAAAACACTCCCTCTCAACACAGTCCAACTCCTGATTTGCGTCATAAACTAACAACCCCACAAAATTCCCCTGAAACTCTAAAACCCCTTCCTCACCATTCATGAAGAGGCCTTAATTTCTTTGCACTCCGTGTTTTCACTTGTCACAAACAAACCTCAATTCTGGAATATCCCCAGAAAGACATATATGTAACAAAGGCTTTGTCAGATGCAACAAGAAACTTCTTCCTCTGCCAGAAAAGAGAGCACCCAAATGGGTTGCTTCTTCTGCATCTTCTGCTTCGGAGGAGGAGGAAAAGAATACTAAAAGACTTCCAAATTAGTATAAACTACTGCATTCAGGAAAGGGACTTTGTATTTCTTCAAGTGTGAAACCTATCTATGAAGGAAAGTAGTTTGTTTGCTTTGTTTAGTTCGTACTTATGAGATCCACCGAACCGGTATGCTTCAGATCGCATTCTTGCGTTCTTGGTCTCTTTGGAAAGCTCTCGAGGTGGAGGGTTTAGGGTTCATGGTGTTTGTCTTGCGGTGTAGAAGTTCTTGAATATTAAATGATTTCTTCACTGAAAATTCAATTTAATCTTAGCTGAAAATTTAGGAGGAATTGGAATGTGCCTTTGGTGTTGTTGGAAAGATCTTGATGGGCAAAGATTAAATTGAATTTATTTGATAAGATTTGGATTCAGAATGTGGGAGATATTGATTTTTAAGTGATTTTTGCCGCTGAAAATTCAAACAAATTCCAAAAAACCAGGTTTGGGAAGGAAAAATCAGCTGAAGACGTGGTAACACTTGGGCCAACGCCACAGGCCATTCTAGTCGAGTGTGATAGAGAATAGAGGAAGGGAAACAGACAAGACCTGTATATTATTACATATTACATATAGTAAAGGACGTCGGGATGTGAAGCATCATTTCATCCATCCGTCCCGTCATCCACCCGTCCATCCGTCCCGTCATGGTCTGTTTACTCCGACCAAAAATGGCTGACTCTGGAGGGCCTGTCATGTGTAGCATTTCGAGCATTTGCCTTTCCTGTTCTTCCTTTCTCCTCTCAACCAGGAAAAGTTTATGAAAAAAAGCAGGAAAAAAAGGAAACATGTTTATGATGGAAAAATAGAAAAAATACATTTAAAACCCTATAGCCTACCCTACCTAGACAATATAACTGGTGGTTTGCAAGGTGAGTATTTGAAAACTGACCTTTATGCATAATTTATTATTTTTAAAAAAACCCAAGTAAATTGATAACCAGGGGTATTACTTTGACAATGAAATTGTTAACTCATGAGTCTAAATTTTTCAAAAAGATTGATACCTTATGTGATCCAAATTTTTAAATAGTATTAT
>Ga0116231_10003772_pt1 | contig 31162 bp, 30 predicted proteins | sample S1TSphgellanicum_2_FD_89695 | JGI IMG/M metagenome (GOLD analysis project Ga0116231, IMG submission 89695) | Host-associated microbial communities from peat moss isolated from Minnesota, USA - S1T2_Fd - Sphagnum magellanicum MG | ecosystem: Host-associated > Plants > Peat moss > Unclassified... | reverse complement strand
CTAGGTTATCACTAGGGCTCCCTCTGGGGACCCTCTAGGGGGTAAAATGACTGCCCCCCCCCCCCCCCCTATGGCACATTATGTTTGTAAACATTACAAAACACTTGGGCTCCACATTACTACACACACTATCAATGACGAGGAGCTGATCAATTGATTAAAAAATGAATTAATTTTGTGAAAACTAAGTCCGATTCAATTAGGAATATTTGAATCGAATTGCATGCCCCTTGAATTCAATTCAAATCTAGTAATTGAATCGCATTGAGATCTAATTTAATTAAATTTCAATTCAACTAAATTTAATTTTTTTAAAATTAATAATAATAAGATGCAAATTGGTGGAGAAGATATTGAAAATCTGTTCCAAAATATTATAATGTTGTAAAAAATATGAAAATTAAAAACAATGATATGAAAAAAACATCTTTCCATCCCTCTTCACTTGGGAATGTGCTAAACAAATTTTGAGCTGAAATTTCATACATTAAAAATATTATGTGATATCCTACCTACCAAAACACACTTGAATAAAACATTATGAGATTTTATAATCAAATAATTCTCCAAACAAATATCCTTATATATCTTTATGATTTTTGGGAATTCATGTGTATGGGAATTAAGTCTTGTTCATTATCGCTTCTTGTGTCTTTTCATTATTTAACTTTCGTTCCATTTTCCCAAAAAACTTTTGTTTTATAAAAATGTAACCATCTTTCACAAAAAATTATGGGTTGTTTGTGTTCTTATTATGTATAGGAGAAGGGTAGCCCTAGTGGCCCTTCTATGTTTTGAGGTGCCTAGGCACAAGGGTGGTGGTACTATTGGGCACCACAAAAAAAAAACATGAAAGGGCTGAGTGGGCTACCCAAGTGTTGGGCACCATTAAAAAAAAAAAAAAAAACATGGAAGTGTCTAGGCCTACGCCTCTCTTACACAAAGCATTGGGTTTCTATTATTTTGGCCCGTTTTTTTGCAATTTTTAAAAATATTCCATTATGTATTCCATTCCCTCCCCCACCACTATCAATTGTTTTCTCGCATTTTCCTTGTAGCTTTTAAAAGCTCTACTCTTCTTTCTTTTTTTCTAATAGGAGATGACGACGACGACATAGTAAAAGGATAAAACAATATTCTTTAAAACAAGAACCAACGGTTCTTTCATAAATTCAAATAACCGGGGTGACGCCAACATTGACCATAGTTAACATCCAATCCAAGGTTTTCAAAGGATCATTTTGTAGAAATGTAACATGTTTGGTTATCTTATTGGGGGTGCTTTTAAGGGGCCTTTTTCTGACCTTGCCTACCAAGGCAAGGGATATTGTGTTTAGATTTATTATAGAGTATTATAATAGCTTAAGGGATTTTGTCCCCCCTAGTTAATAAGCTTATTTTTTATATGAGGTTTTTTGAAAGATGATATTTTGGCTTGTGTTGAAACTTGAGATTAGTTATTATATTTATTTATATAATATCCTTGGATGGTCATCCTTTTCATCCATTCGTCCTATTATCTGTCGTTATTCGTTTCATCATCCGTCTCGATAACAACCACTGGTGCTAGCCTTTCTTTGGCGCTTAACACTGTCGCTGCAATTCTGATCAAGATGAGGAGGAGGAGGACAAGAGAAAGATGGTGGGAATTTTTTTAGTAGAGTTATAATATCTTGAAGGCTTTTTTGTTTTCTTTTAGAGGATTTTTTTTTAAGATTATATTTTTGTTTTGCATGGTGAAATATTTGAGTTTCCATAATTCTTCTTTTGGCCTTAAAGATACCTTTTTAATGTACAACTCTTTAAGTATACCTACATATAGAAACCTTTTTTTCTTCTTTTTTTTCTTTTATAATTTTTTTAAAAATTTGTCTAGCTAATGGAATCTAAAAGCTGATCCCCTTGACCTAGTTCAGATGAATCATGGGTCACTGGAATTATTATTTTTAATTATTATTTTATTTTATTTTATTAAAAAAAGATATGTGGAGTCATTTTTTGCCCATCTTGGATTCCTTGACTTTCAAATAATTATCCTTGTTGTCTGAGATTTTTTTTTTAAATGAGAAAAAAGTTACTTTCTGAGATTATTTGAATCTATAAAGAACTGCTGGTTCCAGTTTTTTTTTTTTTGTTTTGAAACCAGAAAACCATCAATTTCCATTTGAAAAAAAAAATAAAAATAAAAAAAAGACTTTAGTTTTTTTTAATATTTTTATATTTTAAAATTAAAAAACATATTTTGTTTTTTTTTAATTTTTTTATATTTGAGAAAAAAAAAAAAAAAAAAAAACCCAGACTTTTTTTATATTATAAACAAAAGTTTCAAAATCTCTTTTTAAAAATTTATGGAAATAGATAAATAAATAAATAATCAGAATCAAATACCAGCTGGTTTCTATTTATTTTTAAAAACCTCGTCGAGCTGAGGTTTTTTCATGAAAACAACCGGTAAAGAACCGGGGGGTACTAAACAGGGGCTTCAATTGGAAACTTCTGGGAAAGTTCCTGATTTTACTAAAAGTAAAAAGATAGTCAAGAAGTGGACATTCCGTACCTCTCCTAGGTAGCCTAGTCTAGTCAAAGGCCTACTACTACAACAACCAATCACCCAATCGTAGATGTTCCCTCCCCAGTTACTACCTGAAACTGACCGATTCAAAAATTCGAAAATTTCGTATTTTTTAGTTTTTTTCCCCCTTTTTGTGCAGTGTGTGGAAAGCTGCCCGTCGGGGCACGGTCAAGCAAACTGCCCCTAACAATACGCCCTTTTTCTGGACTCTAAAAATGGAACCATATGGGGTTAAAAGGCCACTATATTCTTCTTTTAGGATTTTTTTTAATTTTAAAATTCCACTTTCAGTTTTAAACCAATAGGAAAAAACACACATTTTATGGACTCTAAGGGAACCATGTGGGGGCAAAAGGCCACTATATGTATATATATATATTCCTCAGTTTTAAGCCATTACTATTGTAGAACAAATTTGGTATATCCCTTGTCATAATTCTAGGCTTGAAAAATAACTGGGACCCAAACTAGTTTTACCACCAATTTTGGTGCTAAACTGGTGTTTCCTCTTTTCCTGAGCACCTCCACTGCTGCTACATATATTTTCACTGCTCCTACCTATACAACTACTAATAATTACTGTCGAACCTTTGTGCATTAAATGCTGAGTTTCAGCATTTCATACCCAGATTTAATAAAACTTCCTTATTTGAAAGAGGGGATGGAAGGCCGAAAGCAGAGGAGATAGGGCGGTGCAACAGAGGGTGACTTTACGGATAACTCTATTGTATGTCATTTTGTCAAACAAATTGCGTTGCAAATAGAGATCATTGAACCCTCTTTTTTTTTGGCTGCCCAAAATCTGAGGGATTATTGTTACCTTCTGTGAACTTGGATCTGCCCATTGGGGTGACATATTCCAGCATCAGTGCTAGGTGGTGTACATTAAATGGCAATGTGTTTACATTGATGTGGTTTGGGCTATATTATTGCCATGTTCACATTAAAGATTTTTTTTTGTTTAACGGTTAGGCTTAGGGTTAGTCTGGATTGTTATGAGGGGATCGATGATGATTATTATTATTATTATTATATCCACATTGAGATTTTATAGGAAAATTCATCATAGCATTTGTCCCGCTATCTATTGAATGCATGGCATTGAAAAAACTCCATTGTACATCTTTTGCATGGGATTCAAAATTTGGAACTTTGTCGTAATATATAAAAGCTTTAAAATCCTTATTATGACCATTCCAAGGGTTTTTTGGACAATTATAAGGCAATAGATTTCACTACTTTTTTGGGTGAGCTACACTTGAATTTTAGATGCTGAAATAAAAAGTTTAAAAAGTCATGAACACATTTTTATTTGTTTCTCTCTTCTTCATAGGTAAATATGTAAATATGTGTTTGTGGGGGTATTATATTGGCTTGTGAGAAATAGATGCATTTTAGTAGTGGTTTTATTTCCAATTGTTCACCTCCTATTGGAAAGTTGATATATTCCAAACTTATCATAGCCTAATTTATTATTCAAAATAACTTGTTATATGATTCACATAAATTGCAATTTGGAAGGTGTAAGACCAAATATTTTTTTATTATAAATTCTCATGTTGTTCCAAAAGTGTTGGTTGGGCACAAAAGAATTTGAGCAAATCTGGCTATAAATAATAAATAAAAAAATCTAGGGATCCTATTACATGTTGGCAAATCAATAGAACCTACTAGGTAAATATGGCAATTTCAAAAGAAGAAAACTATAAATTTAACCAAATCCTGCAAAAATCATGACAATTTCATAACTTTTTTCCTCAAAATGTGGCATTTTTTTTTAATTTCAAATTTTTCCTTTAGCCACATTGCTTGGGACTTTTTTTAATAGCAAAACACTATATTTTCTCCCCCAAAAAAATCAATTATAAGGATAAGGAAAAAGTGAAGAACATCATTGCAATTGTTGAAACTACCTTATTCAAGTCTACAATTGCATGACGTGATGAAACTAAATTCAATAAAAATTCCAAAAACAAATTTGCAAGATGAAAACCAAGAATCCATTCATTACTTTTATTCATAGCAAATAGGTAAAGCACATTGAGACAAATTGACAACCACAAACTACTTTCATTAAACTATCTTAAGTTGGATTATCCTAGTCAAATTATTAGGAAGGAATGAGGAAAAGTTGTGTTTTATAACCAATCAATTTGTACTTATATTTAATTGATTGACATTTGTGACTTGAATCCTTCTTGCAATTATAAATTTTGCCACCTCATTTTTTTTTGTTCATTTACAATCATGTATATAACTATAATGGTGTATGTGTTCTACCATGATATGTATAATTCTCCACTTTTTTTTTTCATCCATGTAAACATCTTAAAACCTCTTCAATCACATGCTTGACCACCTCATGGTAACCAAAGCAATCCTACTTCTTGGTCATTACAACTTATGATTCTTATAATTAAAATTGTCTTACCATTTATGCAAGCACTAGGTCAATCTAGTAAGTAGGTAGGTGATAGGAGGGTTTGACTTTGGTAATAAGTAAGTACATTATATATAGGTAAGTAGGTTAAAGGTGGGTAGGTGATAGGTAGGTTGGGAATTAGTAATACATACATAAGGTAGATGGGTTGGGATTTGGTAATATGTAGGTTGGTTGTTTGGTAAGTATGTAATAGGTGGCGAGGTTGTAAAAAGGTAGATGTGTTGAAATATTGAACGTCTACCTAGTTACAACCTACCTACCTTTCAGCTACCTACTGACATAAGTAGTGTAAGAAGACTTGAAATAAACATGTTCACAATAATATGTTGCTAATTATTATAACTACTTGAATGTGTGATGATTTGGTTAAGGACTTTATTCTTAATGTGAAGATGGGGGTTTGAATTTCATTTGTGACAATTTATACTTGCCACCTACTTACATGCATGAAGAGCTAGGCTAGGTAAGCATTTAAAGATAGTTAACTAGGCTTAGTAGATAGGCTAAGTTAGGTAAATTAGGTTAAAAAGGATAAAATAGATAATTGAGGTAAGTAAGGTAGCTAGGTAAATAGGTTAGATAATATATTTGGGTTAGGTAGCTAAGTAGGTAGCTTGTTAGTTTAGGCAATAAACTAATGAACGACAACAAAAATATTTAAATGAATGTTGATTTGGCAATGTAGTCATATATGCAACTTTGACAAAACTAACACATCACATGATGTGTAGTTAATTGAGGCATGCCACATGTTAATTAATATCCTTTAATGTTAGTTCAACAAAAATATAACTAAACAACTAAAAAGAATAATTAAACATATGTTGATATGAAAATTATCATAATCGTATATGCAATTGTCAAAAGACTACTACACCATGCGATGTGTGAATTAATGAACCAAGTCACATGCCAATTCATTTGTTTTTATAATGCCAACTTCACAAGAAAACTTGGCCATGAATAATTGAATCATCTCCCAAGCACCCCTCACCATGTGCATTCCACATCAATAATGATATCAAGTATGTAGGTATAATATATATCAATTATGAAAGTATTTTTTCCTTGAAGAAATATTCAACAATGAATTGCATTTTGCTTCATTTGAACAAAACATGAAATAAAAAACACATGCCAAAATGGAAACCAAGGTTTAATTCTCATCACCAACATCTATTATATGTTGTTACATATATGATTGCATACATATTTTATGTATGTATATATGTACACAAATATACATAAATATTTGGGGGGCCTTAAGTAGGTAGGTATTTATTACATGTTTAATAATTACATTTTTGGGTCATAATGTTTTTTAAATAGGTACTTATGACACATACCTATTTATATACACTTGTACAATTCATGGTTTTTTAAGTTGTTTAAGTTGATTGTTTTATTCACCTTGACTTATGAACATGTCCATTTGATTATAGACATGTGGCCTGAACAACATGTGCATTTTTTGATTAATGAATTTAACTATAATGACCTATTTTACTATCTATTGTCATAGTCAACATCTAATAAAGTTGTACAAAAAATTTGACCATCTTGGTCAAAATGGCCAATGGATTATTTACAATGCATCACAAAATTGCTCCTTCCATATATTTGTGTTTTTCCAACACTTTTATAATGTGTTCAAAGTTAAGTGTTGATACAATCATTGATCTAAACATTATGTCACAATGCCATCACAATATCGTATCAATGTTTATATCAACACTTAGCTTTGAACACATTGCTAAAATGTTATAATATCACAAATATAGGAAGGGGGTTAGTTTGTGATGTGGGACATCTAATCAAGTTAAACAAACCAAAATGAAATGTTTAGTCAAAATGACAAATGGTTTTTTAATCAAATTTGACATCATATGTTACTTAATAGGCTAAGTTAAATAGTTATTACTTAGGTTAAGTAGGTATGTAACCAAGGCCTATCTACTTACCTACCTATTACATATTTATTATATGTAAGTAAATAGCCTAGGTGTTAAGGCCACTCAATGAACTATTGAGTTTTGAAAGAAATAAAATAAGGGAACAAAGATAAAATCTTATTACTCCCCTTAGGTAAGCAAAAAGCTTCAACACAAAGGGGACTATCTAATCTCAATAGGGTAGCCTCATAAATTTTCTACATAAACAAACATGGAAGGAATAATATTTGCATACAAAAAGTCAAAATACTCCATACATATGAAAGAAAACAATTGCACATAGAATTATGCGTATAAAAGTATGGCATGAAAAAAAAATTATTTCATAAAATATTCTCATGTACATTCCATAAAGAGATAGATCCTTAGCACCTTTAAGAAATAAGTCAGAAATAGTGGAACAAGAAGTTAGCCTATTTCCAAAAAAATTGGTCATAAATATACACAATGTAAATTAATAATACAAATTGGTTTTGGTAAAAAAGTTTTCAATACAGTAAATTTGATAAAGGAAATTTGGTAAGGAAAAACCAATTACAATCAAATATTAATAAACTACCAGTTTTAATAAAATATACCTTCAACATCATCCCCCTTTCTAATTGGGATTACATTTTCATAATTACACTTTTTACACTACTCTTCCATAGTTGTAGCTTCTATTTCTTCAACCCTAACATCTACCCCTAAAATTTCCATTACAACAACAAGATTTAGTGTGATGGTAGCAAGGATAACTATTGTTTCTGGTTGTACCAAAATTGAAGTCCCTCCCTTCATATCAAATTCAACCATTGAATTTGCACGCTCGTTGTTGACGACGGTCGTGTCAAAAAGCATATCATCAATTGTTCCATTAAAAAAAACTATAATTTTTATAGGCATAGAGGTTGGAAAAGGTGCATCACCTTCGACTTCGTTGAAACCATGTGCAACACCAGATAAAATCTTAGTATTAGAAGTTACTTTAGGTTTAGTAGGTCATGATTTTAGTGCAACTACCGAATCCACCTGCATCTTCCCGCCTTCATTGCTCCTCATTTCCATGTCTATTGAATTTGGATGTAGATTTGGAGTGGGTTTGTACTTTGCTAAAATTGAAAGGCGACATCACCAAATGTGGCATCACTTGTTAGTAGGTTTCCAAACACAACTAGTACAACTCCTTGTCTTTCCGAAAGGACTCAAATGCCTCCCAAACAATTTCACCAACTTATTCCTTATACAACTCCCATTGTCGGCTTAACTTCTTTTGCTCCTCTTTTGAAAAATCAAAAGTTCTACCTTCATAAAGGCATGCTCCATCTTCAAGTTGTCGAATTCCTCCATCCAATGGTGTTAGAGGTTTACAAGTTCTACCCTTTGCTTCAATGCCCTCGCCTCCTTCACTAAGGAATCTAACTCCTCCTGAATAACACTAAAATTATACTATACCTCCTCCAAATCTTGTTGCAACAACCAAATTTTTTTGGTTGACTATTGTAGCTCCAATAACTGCTTTTGGGCCATTTTGATAAGCAATTCATTGTGGCCCTCCAACCGCTCTACCTGCCTTTTTATTGAAATAAATATTTTTTTAATAAGGGTCAAAGCCTACTCCACCACCTTATAGTAAACTTACTCTTGTTCTAAGGCCTGCTTAAGCTTAACCCTTTCCAAATTGATGGAGCCTAACATCTTATGGATTTTAGTAAAGCGTTTGTGGAGATCAGGTAGTTCATTCCAATAGTTGGAATTTTTGGTTTCCAACTCTTAAACCTTTTAATTCCTTGTGCCTTCCAAGTTTTACAACTTGGTTTATAGATGTTATTTGGTGAAAATGTCTTGCTAATTGGCTTTCTATAGTTACAATAGCTGGTTTTTCAAATCTCCTACCTCCTATAGGTTCTTTTGTAGTGCTTCCTTTGCAACATCCTTTTCAGTTGTGGCTAATCCAAAAGCTGTCAAGATGTTACCCACCATTTAAACAAACTCTTTCAACCGAAGTAAATGGTCTTACAAAGTCCTCTATGAAGATAGAACTGAAGGAGTTGTGACATTTTTGCTTTCAATAGGTGGAGGAAAAAATCCATCCCATACTGAAAATGAGGTGTCAAGGAGGCGGCAGTCTTCAACTGCCTCACCTACACTATATGCAATGTTTCCACTAGAAAAATATTATAATGGAATATCCAATTTTGATATATCTCCTACTGAAATTGCCTTTCCTTCTAGGTGTTGGTACAAATTGGCTAAAAAAATTTACAAGGGTTTCACTACCTACATGCATCAAATGAAATTTCGATTGAAGTCTTGCATTGGTAAGTTGTTTAGTCCAAACTGAACTTAGACTCCGCATTCTGCCCTTTTTCCGTGGACATGACGTTTTTGGTGATCGCTTCACTAAAGTGTGCTTCCTAGGAAATGGTATAGGATTGCAAGGACAAGGTTGGCCTAAACTCCAAGATCTCAACACCAATAGCGCAATGTCAGTGAAATTTTTAGTTGCCTTGAGGTTTTTGGTTAGGTACTTATCTCGCCAATTTCCTTGACATCCTCCATCTCCTCGTTGAACTCAATGGGTGTGCACTAAAAAGGCACTCTCAAAACTATGTTACTTCCTATAGCCTGAGCTTTTGGTACTAGTCTGGCAACACCTTTTTTTTCCTCGTCTAATTCCAATAGGAAGAATGTCAAGTCTATTGGAAACCAATTTTAGAATAGGATGTTTACCACTTGGGTAGCTTTGAATTTGGTGTTGTCCTTATTCACGTTGGGTTTTTATTGGTGTAGATATATCTCATAACCTGTTATACAGGTTGTTGAAGACTACATCAAACCAAATTCACCTTCACCCCTTGTTCAACCAACACCACAAACCTCGTCAATTTCTTTGCCACATAGGTGAATCGATTACCCTTCAACCAAGTTACCTAGATTAATGCTAATAATTTGGCTACATATATTCCCCAAAAAAGGGAAACCTTCCATCCTTCTTAATCAACTAATGCTTTTGGTGGAACAATTTTTTGGTAACTAATTTTATTTTTATTTTTTTCCTTCTCTTTGGGCAATAATTTGTTAATGTTATTTTCAATAGGTTGAGCCTTTCAGCCACCATCTTTTTGGTTATGAAAATTGAAACTCCATGCACAACGGATTTTATAACTTTCATATTGAAATGGGTGATGGCCTACATGAATTCCTTCAGTAGTGGCCGGATTGGATTCAAGTACATGCCTAGCAAACCGGAAATGTCGATGTGTAGAGCCCACTCTACATCTCTTTTGGCAATCCATCATTGGAACTTTTCCATCTCCAAAAAATTGATCTTTCTTCTACTGGAAAAAGTCACTACCATTTTTTTTCTCTTTTTGTCTTCATGTTCAAATACTGATGCAACTTAGCTACCACCCAATTTTGATTATAAACTTTCCTTCCTTTTCATCTTTTCTACCATCCCCTTTGTAATGCTTCCCCTCATCTTCACTAACAAGAAATCAGTATGAATATCTACAGCATAACAATATTGGAAAAACAAAGGAAAAACAAATTGAATGGTTCCTCCTTTTATATTTAAGTTTGGGTGCCTAAACCCGATGTTGATTGTAAAAGCGTATTGGAAATATGGATGAACTCATCTCCTTTCGATGTTGTTTTGTCGGTTTCAATGAAAAAACACAATTAATCGTGATTAGCCCAACTACAAAATCTGCCATTAGTGATTATGGGATGGAATCTTCTTGTGCAAATTCCATACCGAAATCAATCCATGCCGATTCCAAATCAAAAAATTTATAATCTACCCCAACTAATTATGGGGTGGAATTTTTTGTTGGGTATTCCAAATAGAATTGTTCTTTGCTAATTCCAAGTTGGAATTTGTTGCTAAACTAAAAATTCCAACATCTTCATTGAAAAAGTGTCTTTCAATGGAATTTTAACTTTTTGGTTGCTTTCTACCAAAATCTCTTAAATCAAAAATCCTTTTTGATTCAATAGTTTTGTATACCAGTTCTCCAATGTCAACAATCAAATTTTTTGATTGACTATGGTTTTTGATTTAGTTTAATTTTTAATAAAATCATCTTGAAAATCTTCTCTGGAGTTCTCCTTGTGTTTTGAGTCTTTCTTGTTCTCTGAGTCTTCCTTGTGTTCTCCTCCCCCTTCAATGGTAACTTCTAATCCTATGGGAACTTGTCCCAAATATTGGTAAGGTTTGAACTTGTTGATGTTCACCAAAATGGGATTTGGTTCAAACTTGTCGACGTTGACAAATAACATAATATTGTTGAGAAGACAATATTGTATTTTATATGGGCCAAACCACCATTTTTTGAACTTTTCAATGTGTTCCTTTTCTACCTTTTAGAAACCAATGAATTATATCCCCCATAGAGAAAGTTTTAATTTTGTGGTTTTGTTGAACCCATAACGATGTGTTCCATTGCTTTGTACCGGTCCGATTTGCTACGTCTTAACGTGTTTCATCCAAGTGTTCCAATTCTACCGTTCGACAAGTTAAAATAAAGGTAGGAGAGAAATTTCGATTGAGATGTGAATTGCTTGTGGGCAACAAGTATTCTATTGGCATCAAAAGGAAATGTCGTAAACTAGTTGAAACGATGTGTGTCCAATGGTTACCTTGAATTTTGTGCAATAAACATATAAAACCATGTGTAGGTGTTCATCCCAATCTACGAGGTTCTCATTTACTAGTTTAATGAGCAATGAACTAATGACTTTGTTGGTGGATTCTACCTATCCATTGCCTTGTGGGTAATAAGTGGTCAAAGTCATATGTCATAACAAAAAATGTTTTGTAAGAATATCAATGGCATCATTAATAAAGTGAGTACCTTGATCATTTACCAAAGTAAGTGAACAACCAAACCATGTGAAAATGAATATTGGGGGGGACACTAGTAAATTTTTAAAAAAATATGTGTGTAGAAATATAAGGTGCAATACATTGGTTGTTGGGTAAAAATTATAAGTTAATTAGTTAAAAAATAAGGTACATTTTATTCAAATAATCAATTTAATTATAATATAGGGTATGCAATAATTTGAAATAATGGATTATAATGAATATAGGGTGGCTTTAATATGTATATATTATAAAAGTAGATAATAATAGGGTGATAAAAAATGGGTTAGACGATTATTTAATACCCCCCCCTAAAAATGATCATTTGATGCATGTATATCCCAAACTTTACATTAATTATCCCCCCAAGAATGAATTCATAAATGAATTTTGTTGTCACAGCCGTTGTATTGGTGTGTAACGCCTTTGCTTCCACCCACTTGGTGGCATAGTCGGTGGCTACTAGAATGTACTTGTTTTTGGAATACCTACTAATGGGTTTGATTGGGCTAACAAAATCCAATCCCCACTTCATGAAGGGTTCTACTAGTCATGAAGTCACTAGTTTTGTTCAGTTGTTTTATATTAAATTCCCCATTCCCTAATAGTTGTCACAAGCTTGGCAATATTGGAGAACATCCTTATGCATTACTGGCCACCAATATTTCGTATCCAAGGTCTTGCAAACTATGATTTTGGATGAGAAATGCCCACCATCGATCCTTCATGCATTTCTTATAGCATTGTGGGGATTTCTAAGTCTTCAAAATAACACCTCAAAACTTTGTCTTGACTTTGACAGTATAATTTTCCTTGTACCAAATAAAAACGTAAAGCTTTCAAAGCTAGTTTTTTTTTGGTTCCTAGTTGTATTGAATCGGAAATTTTCTGGTTGTGAAGTACTTAAAAAATTCTTATAGCCACACCAATTATAAGAAGAAAAGCGTAACATCCACTGTTTGGTCCGATACTCCACTTTCCTTTGTGAAATTGGGCATTCAGGATAAGGCATCTACCATAGAGTGAGATCTCCTTGGTTTATAAATTATTGAAAAATCATGTTCTAAAAAGAGAAGTAACCCCCTTACTATTCTCCCAAAAACTTGGGGTTTTCAGACCAAACATAACAATGCCATATGGTCCACATAGAAAATGAATTTGTTACCTAGTAAGTAATGACGAAATTTATGGAGAACATACACCATTGCAAATGCCTCCTTTTTAGTTGTCATATAATTTTGTTCAATGTTGTTAAGCAACATAATGCATAGGCTATTGTTTGGTCATATTTTTTGATAAGATTCTACACCAACATAGCCTTGACTACCAAATTATAAACGTTTGTGTGAACATGAAACTCGATGTCCCAATGAAGTGAAATCAAAATTGGTGCATCCATGTAACGTTGTTTGATTTCTTCCCAAGCTTGTTGGTACTCCGCCATCCATTCGAGAACTTCTATCTTTTGCAATAACTTGGTAATGGAAGCTATAATGAAAGCAAATTCCTTAATGAAACCCTTGTAGTATTGTGCCATTCCATTGAAAACTTGAATGTCCTTAAATGTTTTAGGTGTAGGCATGTGAGCAATAGCTAAATTTTTCTTTGGATTTGGTAGCTTGCCTTCTTTGGATACCACATATCCCAATATAATGCCCAAACACATGAGGAACATGGATTTTTTAGGGTTCAAATTTATACTGAATTCCATGCATTTATCAAAGCATAGTCGTAGCTTTGGTAAATGGGTGTTTAGATTGTTGAACACACTAAAGTCATCCAATAATAGTTTCATGAACACTCCAAGATTGTCTTTGAAAGCTATACTCATTGCCTATAGATAAGTTGGTGAAACATTTTAAAGCCCAAATGGCATGATTACCTAAATGAAAGCTCCCCAATTGGTGATGAATGTTATCTTGTACCTATCTTCCGAGGCAATCATGATATGGTGATAACCAAAAATCCATCCAAAAATGAATAGACTTCATGCCTTGCCACTTCGTCCAACTTTTCAACAAATTTTCAACAACACTAGATTCGCAACAAATTTGTGTGGATTTTCAACAACTCAATGCTACTACTAAGAAGGATCCATATCCATTCGCAACAAATTTGTGTGAATTTGTGTGGATTAGTAGTAGCATTGAGTTGTTGAAAATCCACACAAATTCACAACTTCTTGTTATTTTTCAATACAATGACAATTAGCGATAGCCAACTAACTTCCTTGACTAGAGCAATGAAACCAACACTTCAAACCTTGTCCAAATCCTGCTTGACCATTGTAGCATAATTTGGGTTCATATGGTACTTGGCTTGATGATTAGGTGGGATAGTGGTGTCAAATTCGATGTGATGTTGAATAATTTGTGGTGGAATTCCCTTTAAGTTAGTTTAATTCCATGCAAAAATGTTGTTATATTTCCAAAGAAATGTGTCAATATTTGTGGCAACTAGTTTAGCCAATGCCACATTCAACTTAACTGTTTGAAAATTTTTGGTAGTCCCCAAATTAAGAAGTCTTACCTAATGATCCTTAGGTAATATTTAGTGTGCAATGTCCAACTTTTTAACTTTGATATGTGCAAATTTAGTATTGACCATAATCTATCCTTAAAAATGTGGAAAATTGAAAGTAAAGTCCTTCGTACCAACTTTTGCACTGAAAATTGCAACATTGAAAATTTCTTATTCCAATAATGTGATGGTTTCAAGTGTAAACAGATCCAATTCTATTGTGAAGAATATTTTTTCTTCTTTGTCTATGACTCTTTCCATCATATCATAACCTCGAGATGTTTGGTATTGTTATCCAAAATGTTTGGTGACAACAATGGTTCACATTGTGCCATTGCCTTCAATCGTGACTAAGTTATTTCCCTAATCATGAATAGCACGTGCATTACGCAACCATGGTTGACCTAACAACATGGAATAACTAGAATCCAAAACATTGTTCTTCATTGCCATGAACATCACAATGTAAGGAATCCCATGAATGTGGATTTTGAGGTCCTTGATGGGTCCAACTAGTTTGGAGATGGTTTGATCCACCATCTGGAATGTTATAGTGCTAGTTTAGGATTAGGAAGCCTTAACCATTTTCATAGTTCCTCCATCATGATGTTCACACAAGATCCTCCATCCAATAAAACATCGTCAACCATATTCTTGCCCAACTGAACATGTATCACAGCCATGCGAAAATAAATTGTCAACGAAGTGATAACCAAATTAGGTCCTAATGTGGTGACAATTCTTTTTCCAGGGGCAAGTTTGGTCGTAACATATTTTTTCAAATATGGAATAATCTTGAAAAACTTGCCCAAAATAAGGGTATGTTTACTCTCCACTAGTTGTTGGGTAATATCTTCCAAAATCGAAAATAAAATGGTTGGTATGATATTTCCAATAAATCTAATGGCGTTGACATTTTTGATAGAGTTAGTAGATCCGGTAGCACTAGTAGATCTCATAAAACCAATAAAACCGGTAAAATTGATAGGTATGATAAATTGATTTTTGGTATTTAAATCAAAATTCTTGGTGAGATTAACTTTATTTGGAATTTGTATATTGGCTCTAGGCAACACCTTTTGATGTATGCCCTAATGGCTTTTTCAAACAAACCTTGAAGTTTTTTTTATTCTTGTCAATCGACCAAGCTTTGTTCTTGAAAGGTTTTTTCTCCTTGAATACCACATTTTTGAGTATTTGACTACAAGTGGTTATTGCCAAAACCATGTTGACGGCAACATCATCCTTTTTGGTTGGAATTGTTGTGCCATTTCCTTGAACATGGCTTGAGTTGCGTCCTTATGTGAGTAATCATAAATTTTGTGTTAAATGGAATTGCAAATGAAACAATGGTAAATGATGGAACTGGACTTATTCATTTATAGGCAAACTCATCCGTGGGTGGTACCATTAAGAACCACCTTAAGGAATGGTGAAGGAACCAAAAATGACCAAATCATTTTCTTAGGCCTTTTTTTAAAAATGTTTTCACACGTATAAATTAATTTTTTTCATGTTTATCCATTGCATGCTCTAATATATGGTTTGAAGTTTATTTGGGAATTTTTAAAATTGGAAAAATTTAAAGTTTTATATTTTCAATTAAAATGGCCCCTTATAAAATCAACAATTTCAACTTTGAAAATTCATAACTAAATTATATTGAATCAATTAATTTCAAAAAATCTTTAAAAATGACTTCCAAATTACCTTAGGGAAAAAGTTCACAAGAAAATTCTCAAATCATGTCTCAAATTTGTGTTCCTAAACAAATTTTTAAAAAAAAAAAACCAACGTTACATTCTTGAAACTTTTTCTAAATGCAATGATTAGGAACATCATAATACACAATATTCTTTATATTATTGAAATTTCAAAATCTATAAAATCTAATAAATGTATTCATAAAGAAAAATTTATGAAAATGTTTCCCATGATTTTTCAAATTTCAATGGGTCCAAGAAAATCAAGGTGTGGTGTTCCCAGTGGTACCACCCAAGGATGGGCTTGCCCTTTTCTGCGACTTTCTTTGTTATCGAATATATTTCCTATACCAACAAGTTGTGCTAAAACTCCATTTAATACTACCTTTTTTTGTCCTTAAGTTTGTTATTCATGTTTTCTAAATTCCAATGGTAACACTCCTTGGAATGTCTTGGTTTATTACATTGGCCACAAATCACATATGTTATCCTTCCTTTGCTAGCTTTCCCCTACTTGGTTAGTGGTTCTAACAATTTCCAGTATTCATTGGCATGTCCCATTATTTTTTCACAAGTTACTCTAGCTTCCTTGTGTTCAAACAAAGTGTCCCTCTTCATCTTCGTTGTGGTTATCTAGAGATATGGTTGTAAACAAGTTTGAAAAAAAGTGGTCAACAAATTATCGTTTGTTTGATGTTGAAGGTAATTTGTTAGTTTCAGTATATGTTCATATTATACTTCCACCTTTTCGTCACCACCTTGCTTTATCACTCATAATGCCATGTACACTTGTTCATCCATTTGCACTTTTTAGTAACATTTACAAAACTCAACTTCCAGTTTTTCAAATATGCAAAATGGATGGGCTTTCATAAAATTCTCTCGCCATTTGGATATGGTGTTGTGAAATGTAAAACAAAACAAATTAATGATATCAACATTGAATTTTTTTTTCCACTAACCTAAATGGCTTTACGAAAAACGCGTACATGAGCATCAAGATTCATTTTCGTAGTGTAAATGCGACAGGGTAAGGATTTTCTATTCAATGGAAGATTTGGTGTTATAAGGGGTTGGACATGATACCATGAAGGGTACCATGGATTCCAAGTAGGCCCTATCCATGGCCCTGCTGGTCTTGCAACATATGATATTGGATTTTGGTTTCCTAAGTGTTCACCATCACCTCCTAGAAGATTGTTATCGCCACCTCCTAGAGGACCACTACCACCACCTCCTAAAGGCTTGTTACCACCTTTGCCAAAAGGTTTATCCACCAGTAGGTGGTTTACTAACATCTCCAATCGGGGAGGGTCTTCCCCTTCAATCATGGTATATTTTTTTTGATATAAATGATTTGTGGCATCCTGGGGTTGTGTTTTTTTTCAAAATAATCTTCATCCTCATTTGGAAACTCCTTGCAATTTGTTACAATCCTAGTTTATGCAATTCTTAAAACTAGATTTAGTGATGCCTTGGGGTTAGCTAAAGGATTGGACACAAGAGGCCACATTGTAGCAACAGTCCTTATGTCTTCATAACCAAAACCAAAATATGGTGTATAAAGTCCAACATGAAAATACATTGAATTTGGTAATCCTGTTGGATTTTGTTCCATGACATTTTTGGTAAGTGGAACAGAGACAAGTGGAATAAATGGCTCTCTATAAGCTACATTTGGTAGTTTTGAAAGATAAACCGAATTTTGAATATTCGAAAATAGACTTTGAACAAGTAATGATACCAAATATGGTTTATGATCTATTAATATTATGTGAACAAGAAAAACATATTAAATCGATAAGGACAATTGTTGGTATAATGATCCAAACTTTGACAAAAAATACAAGCTAAAAACGCATGAAAAGAAACACAAATGTTAAAAACATGGGTTACAAAAATTTCCTAATGGAACTCTTTTTCATCCTAATGGATAACTTTAATTAATATTTGTTCGAATAAGAGTGATAATGAATCAAAAAATTTATATTTGATATCCCTAACATGGTTGCCAAATGTTAAAGCCACTTAATGAACTATCGAGTTTTGAAAGAAATAAAATTTAAAAAATATATATAATATAAAATTTTATTACTTTCCTTAGGTAAGAAAAAAACTTCTACACAAAGGGGACTGTCCTGACGCGCTCCCAAGTTCCTAGTTAGACCCAAGATGGGTCTAAGTTACTCAAACAACGGAATTGTGAAAAACTCAGGGGCACGCTCCCAGCTCTCAGAATTAGAAGGGGTAGAGGGGCGTGCTAAAGCTCCAGGATGGGACTAGGAAGAGTGTCAAGCTTTAGTTACCTACTCGAACCTGCATTAAACCAACTAACAAGTTGGTTAGATCATTTTCTAGAGCACCTTTAGTGCTAGGACAAGCCACAGGCAATTCTAGACTCACAAGACTCACCATGGCTTAGATTCGGGGGAAGCCACCACCTTCCCCCATATAGTATTCTCTGTGTCTCTCCGCGACACCTACATCCCAATGGCTTTTTGTCCCGAGATTCCCAATGAGGAGTCCCGAAACTATCTCGATTTGGACTCCGAGGACTTTGCGAGGTCATAATTCTTTGCTCAGACCTCTGATTGGGGTGAGGTCTATAACGAACTTGTAGCTCTCCTTGAAAGATTTCCAACAATGTATCACACTCCACCTGCACGCACCAAGGTTGGGTCGATTCCTGACTTTTAGTGGTCGGGAGTCAAACTGCCAATTTGACTCCTGACCCTTCTTTTTGCCATAACTTGTGTTGAAAATATTCAAATTGCCCATACGAGCCCATTTTCGACATCTACACTGCAATAGCTTTCTAATGATATAAAGAACACCCCAATGCAAAGTGTTTTGACCCCTGCAATTAAATTCTAAATTTTGGGAGTCCCGGAGGACTCCCAAGTCCCAATTTCGAAAGTGTGAGTTTCATCCTCCCACTCTCTCAAAGTAGGGTTGCGACATGTCCAATCTTAGTAGGGCAACTTCATAAGCTTTCTACATAAACAAGTTTGAAGTGAACATGCAAGGAAAAATATTTGCATACAAAAAGTCAAAAGATTCTAAACATACAAAGGAAAACAATTACACATAGAATTTTACATACAAAAGTAGGCATGAAAAAAATATTTTTATTTCAAAACGTATTCTATTGTATAGTCGACAAAAGGGATAAAACCTTAAGTACCTCCAAGAAAGAAGTCAGAAACAATGGAACAAGTAATTAGCTTAATCCCAAAAAATCGGTCCTAAATATACATAGTGTAAATTAGTGTTACACATCAGTTTCGATAAAAAAGTTTTTAGTAGAATAAATTTAGTAAAGGAAATTTGGTAGGGAAAATTCAATAAGGAAAAACCGATTTTGGTAAAATATTAGTAAAATACAAGTTTTGGTTAAATCTATGTTCAACACTAGGTTTACCTACCTATTTACCTCCTACTTCATTTACACACCTATCATCTTGCAACCTATCGACCAACCTACTTACTAATTCCTTAACTTTTTTACTTACTTACATAAATAGTGATGTGAAATAAACATGTGAAATAAGAAACTTGACAAAAATTGTCACCTTTTGAAAATGTAATCCTTTGGTAAGGATTTGGTTTATCATTATGAAGGTGGGGTTCAATTCTTTATGCTTGTAACCTATGTGCATGCCCAAGGGACCAGGGGACTAGGTAGGGACATTTGATTAAAATAACTAAGTAGGTTAGGTTTGGCTTACCACCTACTTATTTGGCTATTTTTTATGACCTACTTAAACCAATTTACTATCCATGTACCTAAATGATAATAACAATAATTCAAAAATGAAATGACTTAAATTTAAGTATAAATTCAACTAGTCAAATGGTCCATTATTTGTTAGTCAAATAGTGTCATATTTTGCTAATAAAAAAAACCACCCAATCATAATGATAAGTCTAAATCAACTTTTCCTATTGACATGGCGATTTTTTTGACACATGTCATTTTGGGTATTTTTTATTAGAAAATCCAATTAAAAACATATTTTTGTAATAATGTTACTTATTTACTTAATTACCAACATGTTTACCTATGACCTACCTAAATACAACTTACATATTTATGGCCAATTTTTTGAACTACTCATCAATAAATACAAAATGATTATTCTAGCCATCAAACTATTATTTTTTATTTTTTATTTTTATTATCAAATTTTGTTGTCAAATTTGACCATTCAAAATGTCCATCATTGGATTTGTCAAGGGTAATTATAGATTACAATGTCCATAAAATTTTGTAACAAGGTATTTTTTTCTACATCTATGCAAGTTAAAGCATATTATGCATGCATTTTTTACAAAATTATGTAAAAGGGATTCAATGTAATGATTTTAACTACGTTTACCTTTGAAAGAAATAAAAATTATATCAAAAAAATACCAAAAAAATTCAAATGGGATTTTTAAAAATTGTATGGCATGCAATGTGATAATACACAAAATGTGCAAATATGGATTCACAATTTTTGAAATTTGTAATGATGGGCCATTGATTTATTAATTTCAAAAAATTATAAATGTCACAAGGAACTTAAAATATGGCTTTCCAAACCATTTTCAAAATGGCACAAAAATATTTTTAAAATTATGAAAGGTGTAAACAAAATAAAGTTGGCCAATTGGTTGTCTCTATTGGCAAGTAAAAGTAGATTTGGAATCTTTTTCTTTTTAGTCATGCCATAAATTTTGGGAGGTACTTATCATATTAAATAAAACATATATGGTTATTTTAAAGGTATTTTATTACTTTCATTAATTTATTTATTTACTGCAAATTTATTACTTTGGCTAATATTACACATTTTCCAAATCAATTGTTTCAAATGATGTGTTACTAATGTTTGAGCCATTATGCATCTTTATACACATTTTTTGGAATTTGAATTTTTGGATTATGACACTATGAAGCCCCTCAAAAGTAAATTTTCCATAAACCCAGATTTGGCATCTAAAACATTTTTTTTGATGTGATATTAAAGTGCAATGCGTGTGATGAAGTCATATTCCAAAAACAATATTAACCACCTAACTATTATCCTTGAGACGTGTGGTTTGTTTACTAAATAAATTAAAGCCATATGATCTACATAAAACACAATTTTATTTTCCAATAGATAATGCTTGAATTTATGTAATGCAAAGACCATAGTTAAGGCTCCTACTTTTATGCTACAATAATTTTGTTTTACATTATTAAAAAGTTTGAAAACATACACTACTAGTTGATATCTCTTCCATTTGATATTTTGTGCCAATAAAGCTCCCACAACCAACAATGATGCATGTGTGTGAACATGGAACTCCACATCCCAATTCGATGGTATTAAAATCGTGTTTCAATGTATTTTTGTTTTATAAGCTCCCAAGCTTTCTAACACTCCTTTGTCCACAAAAAACTTTTTATTTTCCTTGTGAACTTAGTAATTAGATCCATAATTGTTGCAAAATTATTGATAAAACATTTGTATATGCCATGCCATTGAATACTTGAATCTATAGTGAATTTTGTGGTGTTAACATGTTCACTATTGCATGTATTTTCTTTGCATTAGGTAGCTTACCTTTTTTTGAAACAATAAATCCTATAATTACTTTTTAAAATACCATAAAAACACATTTTTCTAGGTTTAAATTGATGTGGTACTCCCTGCATTTATGAAGACATAATTTGAATTTTTGCAAATGAGTCTCCATGTCATTATATATTGTGAAATCATCTAGGAATATCTTCATGAAACTGTCCAAATATTCTTTGAATGCCTTTGTCACAGTTTTTTGAAATGTTGGAGGTCCATTTTTCATTCTAAAAGGCATCACCCTCCAAATAAATGTTCCTTAATCTATGACAAACATTGGACCTTGTATCTATCTTTTGGAGCTATGGATATTTGATGATACCCAAAATAACCATCCAAAAATGAATATGTTTCACACACTGCCACTTACACGGTACAAGTTTAGGCTTTGGCAACCCCAACCTCAGTATTAATTATTTTGTAATGATGTTAATTCTAGATTTGTCATTTAACAAAACATTTTTTATAATATTTTTCCTATTTTATATTTGAATAACCACCATATGGTTATCAATAGTTACATCTATTGTTGCTACTTATGGTCCATAGATGGGACTATTTGTTTTGTAATCGCTTTTGCTACATTTTGTGGTTTATATGCTTTCATTTTCTCCCACAAATATCTGTTCAATTTTGGAACCATCTTCAGTAACTACCCCAAGTTCAAAGTACAACTAGTTTCCAACATCTATTTACTAATATCTTGAAATATTTCTTCTACCGATATCAACTTATTATGTGAAACTATAGATTCCTGAGGTTTTGGAATTTCTATCACTTGTAAAAAATGGTCATTTTGCAACTGGTCCATGCGATTAATTTTTAGTTGTAAACAACATTTGCAACCAAAATGTTAATAGTTGCATTGGACAAGTCGCATTGACATTAATTGTAAATGACAACGAATTTTGGATGAAAGAAAAAATCAACAAAATATGCCTTCATCCTTTGACTGGTCATATATGTATCGTTGCTTGCAACTAAGATGCAACTTTTTTGGTGAATAATAGGAACAAGTTATGTGGTGCCATGTGTCCCAACTTTTAATAATTAAAATTTTTTTATCATATTTTGAAATAATCTAAGAAATTCAATTTTTATGTTTAGATGGTTTAGATTGTGACATGTGGTGCAATAGAAATTTGCCACGTGGTATATTATTTGAAATTTTCCAAATTAAATTTAAATCAATATTTAAGTATGTAAGTTCAAGTAAGTACCTACCTACATATATACCTACCTACCCATTTAGGATAAACACCTATCTAAATAGGACTTATTTACCTACACATGCCAAATATTTACTTAAGTAAATAGGTAGGTGGAAAGTAAGTAGGTAAGTTAGGGAAGTAGGTAGTTAGGTGTAAATACATGAATATTTATATTTAATTTTGGGTTAAGTCATTTTTATTGATTCATCCCATATGCCCATCTTTTTAAATATGAAAAATGTAAGACAAAACACCTTGTTTATATACTTGTCACGATGAGAATGAAAGCTAAAACATATGAGATAAAAATTTTAGTTATAATTCATTTGCAACTAAACATTTTTAGTTGCAAACTACTTGCAACTAAAAAAAAATCCCATATATTTTGGCTTTCATTATCATCTTGAAAAGTATATAATTAAGTACGTAAGTCAAAATAAACTAGCTAATTAATTAACTACCCAATTAACTATTAAAATGAATAATTATTTAATGAATATAATATAGAAAAATAAATTAATAAACTTGCTAATTAATTAATTACAAACTAAACTAAGAACTAACTAATTCACTTTATAAACTATCCAATTAACTAATTAATTTTAGTAATAATCATCAATATCTTATGATTAATGAATTAATTATATTATATTATTTATTATTAAACATTACTTAATTTATTAGCTAGATAAACAATAATAATATTTAATTTAAAATTTATATTAACTATAATAATCTATCAACCAATTTAACTAGTAATTGGCTAATATTGAAATAATTAGCTAATAACTAATAACTAATGAATTATTATTTCATAATAAAATAATATAATATAATAACTGAAATATTCAGTATTTAAAAATTATTAAATATTAATTATAAATATTGAGTACTAGTTTTTTTATATCTAATAATATAATTAAAACTTAGCCTAGGCTAACTAATTTATTATAATTATTCCCATTATTATTCTCAATTATATAGTTAATAATAAATATAAATGTTAATATTTAATAGTAACAATGACATTAATTAAATTATTATTATAGTTAGTTGGTAGCCAAGGTTAACTATTTTATTTTTATTATTCATATTATTAATTCACTCATTGAAGCTATTTATGAACTATAACAATAAATGTTTTATATTTTTAATAACTATTTTTTTTCTCCAAAAATAATTTCTGCATTTGTATAATAATTTATTATAATTTCATTCTAACTAATACAGTAATTATTATAAATAATAAAACTGAAAATAAACGATTTAATATTGCAATAAAATGAAAATATATATCAGTAATTGATTATAATCATTTAATTTTTAATAATTAATAAATATCAATTATAAATTTGAAATATTAAAATTTTAAACTATGTATTAATATTTCATAGTAATTATTATATTAATCTAATAATACTTCATAATTGATTAATAATAATAATAATAATAATGTAATTTATAGTTAGTCTAGGTTAGCTATTTTATTTTATTTATTTATTGTTACTATTAACTATTATGTCACTTATTAAAGCTATCATGATTTATTATAATTAAATTTCAAATTTAATAAATAAAAATTAATTCCTAATAAATAAATTAGTCATTTGAAAATGGTTTAATAATAATATAATAATATATTATGTTTGAAATAATTAATTAAATAATTACATAATTATTTTTCCTATCATTATAATATCATCATCATCATTACAATCATCACTATGATCATTATGTAATAATACATTACCATTAAAATTTTAGTCAGATAATATTGAAATTTAGATTTTTATCACATGTAATATATATAATAAATTTCATTTGTAATAATTTTTAAAAGTATTAGGGAGGCGATATGGCCAAGTGGATTAAGGCAAAGGATTGCATTAAAATAAATATAAAAATGAAGGCTTTAATAAAGGCAGGTTTTTAAAAAACCAATACTTTGTTTTTATTTATGTATTGTTTGATTGGTGAAGAAAAACATCTTGCTTTGAATGCCGATTTTGTAGCTACTGCGCAAATCCTCTTTTATGTAGGAGCTATAAATATCTTAATTGTAATGAAGAGGTTAATAAATTCAGATAGGAAGCAACATAAAATAACCAAAATTTTATACCTGAATATTTAGTTTGGAATTCTCCCAATTTGTGGTCTACCATACGATCTATTATATAAATAGGTAAATGTTCCCGCCCATTATGAACAGCAATAGTATGACCAATCATAATATGGATTAGATAAACTTGTAATATGGGCATAATATATTTAGCAAATATTTCACATAAAATTTTAATATATTCAAAATATACACTACTATAATATCAAAGCCATTTATGCTAATAATAATACTTGAATACACATTTAATATGGTTGTTCATCTAAATTCAAAATATAAATTTATAAATCTTAATACATTGAAGTATATTTTTTAGAATTCACAAAATGCACCTTTGTATACTCATAGGGTTATAACTAATTTGGTCACATTTGCGATTAATGGGACATAAATTATTCTTCTTAGATGAAAACTAAACTAAATGTTGTTCACATGGAAGGATGAACACTAAAATAGTCGCAAACTAGTTGCATTGTAGTCATAAATATGACCAACACAAGAAATAGTTGCAAAAATGTCTAAATGTAGTTGCAAATAACTAATAATCGCATGTAATCGTAGATAGAGTGGTTACATTTTGGCTAATTTCTGATAGTGTATAGAAGGTGTTATATTGGGCATACCAAGCCATATTGTGTTTCATCCTTCCATTGATGTAGAAAAAGCCTTCGCTTGTAGTTTGTGCAGGTTTTACAATTGTTATATTGTCTACCATTGTTTTTAAAAAATTCTCCTCCTTCTCTCAATCTATAGTACTTTTGTTCTTCCTTGGTTCTCTATCTTAGAACACTTGTTTCTTTGTAATCTTGTTTTTAATATCAACATTAACATCTACTACATTCACCTATGTAATTATTATTTTTACATTAACCACTATTGTTTTATTAGAGATTGATGCAATTTTTCCTTGGAACATTTTTTGCATCTTTGCAAATTTTGGACAATTTGTCATCTTGTGCCCATTCAAACCAAAGATATGGCATGCACATGAGCCATTCATTTGAACCTTCTGAATTTGAGTGGTAGCCTTTATTGTTGTTACAATTGGTTCCTCTTTTTAATTTACTCTACACATGTCTACATTATGGTTATCTCAACCACAATTTGTGGAATGTTTACCAATCTTTCATGTTTCCATCTATGGTTTCAATGTTGCTACAAGTTTGTTGATATGTGGTATTAACAATGCACTTTGGGCTTCTACAAGTGTCATTCGTTCTTCACATAACAAAGCTACCTCCTTATGCAATTGTAATGTGGTCCTCATCATTCATGTAGTTGCAATCTTCAACTAGGATTGTAATTCAACCCAAAACACAATGGTTAAAAAATTGTATGTGGTTGGTGTTTGTAATCCATGAGTCAATTCTTGTATGTGCTCATAGCACACCTCGACCCATTTAGTTTTTCCCTGCTCTATATTCTTGAGCTCCATGTAAAGTTGTTTATCATTATGAATTTTTTGATAACGTTTATAAAACATTTTCCTTAGTTTAAAAAAATATAATTAGGAAATTTTGACATGTAACTACGGCACCAATCTAATACCATCTTTCTTAATGTATAATTGAATGCATTAATTATGTATTCTTTAGATTTTTTTCCATTTGCTCTTACAACTACATTACATACCCTCACATGAGCATTTGGATTTGCATATTTATTATAATTTGGATATGGTATGGCCATTGGAACACTTGCTCTAGGATTCACCATTGATTTGGTTTTCTATCCTTCACAATTTATTGGAATCGATGGTGACCATCCCACATATTTGTTTGCTTATATTGTCATAATTAGTGTTGTGTAAATTATTTGAGGTGTTGAAATAGGCAATGTTACTTTAATTGAAACTCCATGATTTTGGTATGCTTTTTGTCCAAGTTGAGTACTCGCTAGTACTTGGTATGTACCTTTACCATTCTTATATTGTTTCCTTCTTCTTGATGGTTCAAATTCTTGTTTAAGTTTATAAGTTATTGTAGCTATATCTAGCATCACAAATTTAATTTGTTGTTCTTATGAAACAATAATTGGTATAATCGGTATCCCACTCATCATTATGAGCATTCTTGATGATGGTGTTGATTCTTTAGATGACCTAACCTCCAACTATACAGTATTCATTTGTACTTTCTATGGCATATATATTACAAAAAATGGTTTTGCTCTATTCACACTGGGAAAATTACAGATCCCTAATTTGTTTTGTATAAAATGTCCTTCACCCAAAACAATTTCATGCATCCTTTTTTTAAAATTGTTTTGAATTTGTTCTTTCAACTATGGTTGTTCTACAAAGTCTATGTCCAACATCTATTGTCCCACATTGTCTAACAAATCCATCCTTCATTCATTATCAATCTATGGACATTCTATGATCATATGTCCTTTAACTCCATAGAAGGCATAGATTTTGGAAAAAGTTTGAACCAACCTGGCTGAATCCACAAATCATAATTTTTACGTTTTAGATTCATTCTTTTTCTTTTAATTCCTCTACTTCTATGGTCCATTTGAAATGGTAATGCCTCCTCCAAAACATTCACTTGTGCATCATCATACACATACATTCATAGGTAATTCGCATTTGCCCACTTTGGAATGTTGGGATTGTAGTTATTTTCCATGTCCTAGTTTTCTATTGGTTCATGATAGTTTGATGATGCTAATTGGTACACAAATGGTATGTTTGTGCACCTATTCTAATCACTCCTCCAACTATTCATAGATTTTGGACTTGAAGAATTTTCAGGGTTTACCATTTAAAATTCATCCCTTGGATTTCTTTCTTCCCAATGTTATTAAACGTCATATGGTGCTTGGAAAGCATGGATAACCCCTTCTCTTGGGTATACATCATATTAAATTATCCTCACTAGAAATCACCTTCTATAACTAAGGCATATGTCTCTATGGACTCCCTATTTTGATGCACTTTTCTTTTTTGCTGTGACTTCAATTAAAAAAATGTCTTGTAGGTCGTTCTTCTATTTGTAAACTTTGTGGTTCCAAAATGGTAATTTGATTTGGTGTTTCATACACTTTTTGTTTTGTATCCCAATTTTTTTCAAGATTTGAATTCATATTTTGGCGCATGGTTTCTTAATCCATATGTTTTTACAAACTTCAAATTCATCTAATTCATATTGTTCTATCTATCTTCAATTTCCTTCAACTTCTGGTATACTTTTGACTTGAATCCTTATAATTTTCACCACTTAGACCTTTGTCTTCTACTTCAAAAAAATTTAAAAATCAAGATTTAAAATATCAATATATCTTCTTCCAAATTTGAACATCTATAGAAAGCAATTTTTTCAATAATTCCAAACTTCTCACGATATTTTTTTCATTTTTACTTTAGGAAAAAAATTTGTTTTCAAGATGGTCACCAAATGGTAGGTGCAGATTTTATTTTAAATTACTCTCTACCTATTAACAAAACAATGCATATTGTACTCTCAATAGTACTTATAACACATACAATTTTTGGTTCTACTCATTCTAATTCCTTTAAAGATTATATTCACACCATTTTTATTATAGTTATTTTTAAAATTTCCCACATATTGTCCTCAATAATCAAAATTTATGATTAGGGTTTCATGGTTCATTTAGAAAAAATAACAATTTTAGAGTAGACTCATTGTGTCCTCATAAATATTCTACTACTATCTTTACTTAGAATTGAACATATCAAACATCTATACTATAAAATGTAAAAATCCAAAATGAAAAACAGGAAAATGCATGATTCACAACCCAATAGAACTCTAAACTACATACTGTATTTCTATTCTATCTACAACAACTCTTTAAGTTTATGTGTGTGTAAAATAAACAAGCTTACAACCTTCATCAAATTTCATAACTACATCCTAAATCTTTTCCCTCCAAAAGTAATTTAAAAATCAAACTAATTAAATGTTTTAATCATGTCCAACTAATCAACCATCATCATCCTACCTTGTTGAATCTATGCCATTCACATGGTAATAGTTACCACAAGTAATTTATAGTAATTGGGGTTGGATTTGGTTTTAGTGGGAATGTGTTTCCAAACATTTCATGTTTGAAATATAATCCCTTTGTGAGTGGTCTCAAGTCACTTTTGAGATTCTAAAGCATAGTTGTTATGTTTTGCAAGTTTTGTTTTGTTTATGTAACTTTTCATTACACATGGAATTTGTGTTATGTTTTTTATGTTTTGGGCTTGAATTCTTATTTGTTGCAAGTGAGTTTTTTTTTTGGTTTTAGATAAATGTATTAAGTTTATGAAATGTTGTGTTGTTTTGTTTATGAATGTTGACAACAATGGTTATAGACACCGACATAGTGTTCGACACAATCCATCTTGTTGTCTTTACATATTTATTACACAATCTTAAGTTCCCTTGGTCCTCAATAATACAATGGTCAACAATGTATGATTCTACATGGCCAAATGTGCCTACATGTTAAACTTCATATATGTATATTCTATACATAACCATTATTCCTTTCCATGATCATTTTATCATTATCCAAGTTATCCACAAAGCCAAGTGACATCATTTCAAATGCACTTAAAGCTTAAATATTACAAATTTAGATTGAACTTTGCGAGGTGCACAAGCTTTTATTTGATTTTGAACATAAAATTTAAAGAGTTTCCTCTCAATTATAGGCATGTGATTAATTTGAATAATTTTATTTCAATAGTGAAAATATTTTTGACCCATAAAAAGTTTTTAGTAATTGAAACAATTGTTATTATTAAAAACAAATTCAATGACTATGACTCATTAGAGCTAGTATAAGTAGATTAAATTTGAATTTCATAAGTTGTCCTTTAGGATGACAATTTAAAATTAGAAAATGTTGGCTAATTCTCAAATAAAGAGGAATGAAAAGCACGTGCCTTTTCATACATGTCATTTCAAAGTTCTTTTAGAACACCATAGTCATGAACATTTTTCAATACCTTTTACACTAATTTGCATCCCATTTTTCTTCAATTCAATCAATTTAAGAATTTGAATTCAATTCAAGTTACAAATAATGCCATTCAATATTTTCATTCAAATGGAATTTAATTTTCGCAAAATCAATGCATTTTTTCCATCAAGTGATCGTTGTTGGTAGTGCGTAGCAATGTGAAGCCCAAGTTGTGTAAAAACTTCTTAAGTATCATCATCACTTTGCCTACAACACAAATTTGACAGAACAAAACATCGCATGCTCATGATCAAATAAAAACCCCCACCTTATGTCATGTTGTATCATGTTATAAAACATTAATGAAAATCTCATGCCACAATTGTCTTAGAGGCAAGATACTAATGAAAATGTCATGACACACTCCATTTTGATACATATACTTCAATGATACCATTCCTCAATGTGACAAAGTTACCCCATGAACTGTCAAAGTAGGGAAAATCATATTTATCCCTTCCCAACCTTTTTGAACTTTTTAATAGGATGGGTCATGTTGCAAGAAATTGCCATCAAAATTTGACGACCATTTTATGCTTGAGCTATTATACCTATCATTGATATTGATACATTTTGTCAAAAAAACAGCCAAAGATTTCCCCCAGTTTTGTCAATAGCATTGCCTTGATAAAGCAAATTTTGTTGGAGTAAATATTGTGATTTGCATGGAATTGCGGTATTTGGCTGTGTCTATCTTCTAGGGTTTCACTTCTGTATGCGTTTTGTTCTTAAGGATAGTTGATGTTAGTAGTGTTTGGTGCTTTGCAAGAGCTTATGTATTAAAGGTGTGCATGACATTGTTTGTATGGGGACAAAAGAATATGTAGAAGATTGCTTGCACAAGATTTCTAACTTTGTATGCCTTCGTTGGCTACTTGATGTGAAGTTTTATGGAGGGTGTGGAATGTTATACCCCTCGGCACCATTTGAGCAGAACTACTGATGCTACCCTCAGCCTCATTCATAGACAAGGTCATTCATGAACCCCTAAACTGTATCTGATTTCACCTTGGCATGTTCTCTACATCTAGTTTGGAAAGATCATTTCTCTTATGTCCTGTGCTTTGCTTATTGGAGGATCAGAACACCTGTCCTTGGAATGTAGGTGACAGCCACATCTTGAAAATGGAGATAAAGGTATGAGATGCACAACTGTATAAGACTTTTGTGATGAATTGAGGTCAATGGAAGGAAAGATGTTTGT
>Ga0116231_10003771_pt1 | contig 31162 bp, 22 predicted proteins | sample S1TSphgellanicum_2_FD_89695 | JGI IMG/M metagenome (GOLD analysis project Ga0116231, IMG submission 89695) | Host-associated microbial communities from peat moss isolated from Minnesota, USA - S1T2_Fd - Sphagnum magellanicum MG | ecosystem: Host-associated > Plants > Peat moss > Unclassified... | reverse complement strand
GAGTTCATCAGCTCCCAACAGTGGGTGTAGATAAGCATATAATAATCTTCCCAAAAACTTGGGCAAACCATTATACACAATCTGCGTCCTGAGTTTCTGTTGCCTTTCCAGAAGCAATGGGAACACTCAGACGTGATGTTGGTCAATGTACAATCAAGGCACATGTATTCACTACTTGCTCCGTTTCTTGTAATGCATACCCCCTAACCTTTGGAAATTAGAAGTTTCTCACACCAGTGCCAGGTCCCAGAACTGATATAAATGATCAGATACCCAGATAATTATCAAGCCCCAGCACTATCAGAATGTCACAATGTGTTGAATCACGGGACATGGTTTGCTTTCCTCACTCACCTGACCATAAACATGGTCAACAGGGATATCAAAGTATCCCATAGATTGGCCAGAGTGCAGGTCACAGGCAAGCACACGATTGGCTCCAGCTTCTGTGATAAGATTGGCCATTAATTTTGCAGCAATTGATTCCCGACCTTGAGTCTGTTAACCACAGCATTTGGAGAAAGTCATTAGCATTGTCGTTACCCCCCCATGTTAAACCCCAGAGCAAGTGGTGAAAGAAAAAACCTGTGAAATCCTTTTCTTTGCATCTCATATCAATTGCAGAGCAAAACCCAAAACAGATGGGACTTAGTTTGAAGCACAACAGTAACAAAATGATGCCTCCAAACCTTCTGTGTACCAAGAATATAATTGAAAGCTGATACAAGTGGCACACAGCCAGCTTACAAGTTGCTTCTTTGGTCTGTCTTAGCATATATCAATCAAAGAGCTTACTTTGCGGTCAGCTCTTGCATAGCCAAAGTATGGGATAACAGCTGTGATAGTCTTGGCAGATGCTCGGCGGCAAGCATCAATCATGATCAGTAGCTCCATCAGATTCTCATTTGCAGGAGGACAAGTTGGTTGCACCAAGAAGACATCACAACCCCGAATACTCTCTTGCAATTGCACATATATCTCCCCATCAGCAAAGCGTTTGATCTTTATTGCTGAGAGATTCAAGCCCATGTAACATGCAATCTCCTGCATCATCATCAGAAACACACAATACGGAAACAATATGGGTAAGAGTCAAGCCAATTCACTCAAGATTTCTCCACTTAACATTTAGGGTTTGCAAATTAGAGAAGGCTTTTCACCTGTGAGAGCTGCGGATTTGCAGTGCCTGAGAAGATCTTGAGCCGGCTGCTGTTTGACCCCATCTCCCTCATTCCCATGTCCGCCAACGTCCTCGACGCTGCGGTACCATTCCATGTCTCCTGTTGCAACGCAGGTATCACAGGCCTTCCATTACATGAAACCGAAGAATTTGCCAACGAGTTCGCCACAGTACACCTCTGCACGCCCCCCAGAGATCACTGCCTTCACTGTATGGTTTCAGAAGAATTTCAACATGGACGCAACCCAGGGTTTCCACAAGGTCCCTAGATAAAAAGCTTCATGTTGACAGGAGCATGCCCTAAACCCCAACAATCATCATGGAAAACACGCCAAAACACCAGCAAGTAGGTACAACAAGAGAGCAAAACGAAACTCGTGAACAAAAGAGGAGAAAGAGGGAGCGGCACACGAGAGAAGAAGAACTCACGGGTTGCATGACTGAATTGAGCGACAAGCGGACGACCGTCTTCTGTACTGATTTCGTAGCAGCCCATTGACCTGAATTCTCGCCGAACACTGATGCCGATGCCGACGCCAGGCTGAGTGACGGTCCCACAGCCTCCAACGCCTGCAGCGCCGTCATCGCCATTTTCACGCTAGAGCAAGCAGCACACGCTGGGTTAACCAAGAAAGGAGAGGAATCACCGCGAACGCTCGCCCAGGAAGTTGTCAATCACCTCGCTAATGCGCCTACACACTCTTGTGTTGAGGGGAGGACTCTCCTCTTTGTGTTAGTTAGCTGCTTTGCCGCTTCGGTCTTGGAGATACAACGCCTCACCAGAAGAAGCAAAACAAGCCGCCCTAAAAGCTCAGACAGGTTGAACCCCCCTTGTACTTACGTTCGGCCTCATGTTTTGCACTAGAGCCGGTTTTCGGTTGGTTTTCGGCACCTTACCATTGGCTTGCTTGCGTGCTGCACTGATCACAACTGGTCAGTCAAGTTGGAGAATTTCACAGTTTGTCCTCTTCTACTGAATTGGTGGGTGAGTGGCAGTGTTTTTTCTTCTTCTTTTTTTTGGCGACAAAAAAAAGGGCGGGGCTGGCGAGTCCAACAAAAGGGATTTTTGAGATTTAAAAAAAACAAATTCGCCATATCTTGACCAAAAAAACTTGTGTACTTGTGTACTGTACTGTTATATAGGGTAGACCCTTAGTATGTACAATGGTATGTATAAGGGTATGTTAGAACTCATTTATTGGGTGTGTCTTAAAGTATATATTTAGGTTGTTTCTAGAACCTAAGGTTTTTTTGTGTGTGGACCTACCTGGGTTTGAAACATACTAGGCAAGGTTTACTCAAATTTAGTACTCTGGTGAGACCAACACTTAGGATAAAAGGTTGAAGTTGGGAGGGGTAGGTATAATGGTCAGTAGGGTAGGGCATCTCTTGTTTTTACTTTAAAGAGATCATGGAGTTTGTAGCTGAGACATTGATAGATGCAGGTGGAACAACTTTTTTAAAAATCAACATTAATATTGTAGTGGGGGTTTTTTTAGGGTAAGTGTCAATATTTCTCCTTTTGTTGTTTATGTGAAGATTGACTACACATTTATTGTAAATTGTGCAAATGTACATTGTGGAATTTTTTTAAATCCCAACATTTTAATACACTACATTACAGATATACCCATACTATGTTAAGTTGATTTTTTATATACTCATGCTAAAGACCAGGATATCTCATGATTATAAAATACTCATATTATGAAAATAACCTACCTTGGAACAATTTCTCCTACCTAGGACCCTATCCATTTAACCACATAAGACCTTTGGATATATATAGGTGATTTTTAAATTCACACTTTTTTTGGTTAAATTCACACCTTTTTTTTGCGCGTTTGATTATATGTAAATTAAATTTGAGTGTGTTTGCTTCATCTTCTTGCCCTCATTTTGAATATGTGGAAGGACATAAGTGTGGGCACGTTCTTAGCCATCATTGTGGTCCACTTGGGCTCTTTTGCAAACGCAACCTTGGCTATGACAATCGTAATCGCTTCACGCTCTATTAGTTGGTTGACTGCAAGCTTGCCAACAGCCGCGAAAGATGCAATGTTCTCGATGTCTACTTCCATCTTGGACAACCATGCGTCAACAGGTGAGTTATTGGTCTTGAGGCCCATGACTAATAAATGCTCGGCCAAGGTTGCTTGGTAGACCACCAAAGATGCATTGTCTAAGACGTTGAGCCCGGCGTTGTTGTAGTGCGTCTTGACAATGTCTTTCTTCAACGTGAAAATGTCCAACACTGTAATGAAAAGACACAGCAACATTGAGCGTCATTGTGGAATTCTTCAAATGTTAAACCTTAAATCAATGTCTTTTCTTAAACAAGACTTGAGATTTGCATTATTGTTCTCCACGTTAATAAGTTGCCCGAGGAGCTCGTCTCCTGGAGAGCTCTGAGGATCCAGATGAAGATCCAGATGATTGGTGATTGCAGGTCCTTCTTCGTTGAGCTTCAAAGTTGCCTCCCTCCCCGAGAGATTTGTGATTCGTTACTGCACAGGATTTCTGGCCAACTCCCCAATACCTTAAGCGCCAAGAGACGGAATCATCGGAGAGCAAGAGTCCAAAATCCAATTGAAACAATATAGTAATACCTCAAAGGCAGCCAGATGAATGAACCAGAAAACCACTCATAAAAGGAATCTAAAAAGAGACCAACCCAACAATAACATCCTCCAAGAAATCTTGACGACTTCAAAACTGTTTTCCTTGAAATCTGACGATTATTTTGAAATTTTTCCTAAAGGTTCCCTTGACCATGCTCAACACAATATTCTTCCCTTACAAGGCAAGATCAACAAAGGTAGAAAGGCAAATTCTATTATGTAGATTCACTAGACATTTGACATTGCATTTGGCTATCAATTTGTCACAATGAAGAGATGGGAACACCAATTGGCACACAAGATGCATCCATCAATCTCACATGAATTGCAACTTGTGGTGTAGATTCAAAGTTTAACCAAATGATGAGCATATGGCCATTCATGTTGTAAGTAGACCTCCTATTAATCCCTTCCATATTGAGCTTCATGATTTCAAAGTTGTTTGGCAGCTAGTTGTTCATTGTTGCCTTCAAGGTCATAAAGTACTTTAAAGGTACTCTACCACTCTAAGCTTTCAAGACTTAACATCCCACTTTCAACTTTCTATTGCCTTTTGATCCTCCTTTAATCTTTATGTCACATCATATGATGTTTAAGGTTAGTATGTTGAAAGCAAGAAGTTATTTGTGAATTGCATTTGTGTTGCAAGTTGCAACAACTTTTCAAGTAGATTTTGTGTGAATATTAACTCAAATCTTGATTTTTTGGTATAATTTCTAACTTTAAAATTTACATTGTACAATGCACCATGCAAGATGCACCAAGGATATAAATGGTGGAACAAGGTTTTGAGAATCGAAGATTCAATGTTGGGACTCGCTTCTAGTGACTTACATGTTGGGGCATTTCGAGTCTTGGATCTTCATTTTGATTTTTGAACTTTAGTCTTGGACTTTGGATTGGTGTCAACATTCAAGAGTCAACTCTAGATTTTCATCATTCGTGCATCACAATGATCAAAGGGAGTCCAATCATAATTCCTATAATTATTTCCCAATTCTCGAAAGTTTCCCACCTACATTAATGATTGTTGCTACACAATGACACTTCGCAATTTCAATGGTTTAACATAAGGTAAGGTACCCAACCGATTGCTATGTTTTGTTGTTAATGGTGTGAGTAAATTTTAGGGTGTTCAACATGGGGTGTAATTGAAATCTAATACTTGCATGCCCTTTTTTTTTCCGGGATCCATTGTATGACACATAAGACAAATTTGGCAATCCAAACCACAAATTTAACATGGTTAGAGGACTTGCTCCAACCCATATCCCCTATACTTTTTCTTTTGCAAGTCTAAATATATAAAACACTACTTTGAATTTGTCAAACTAGCTTAGATCATGTGGAAACAAAAGGTAACATTGATATGTACTTTGTAATTCAAGACTAAATAGATTAGAATATTGAGTTCAATGAAGTGTGTACATGAAAAGTACCACCTAGTGTTGATGAAAATGACAATTGATTCAACAACTTTGGCCTAAGCTTGAATGCCTTAATATCATGCATAGACATCCAACATAACTTGGATCAACCATGTGTGATGTCTAAGTGATGCTTGGACTAGCTTGCTTTTGTCTATGTTGAGTGCAATTTATTCCCTCATCAAATTGGCCCATTTGTAAGATGTTTTTGTCTATTATTTCATTTCAACAATTTCAATTTATAAGGCAGATTTGTTTTAAATGCATTTTTATGAAACATTTGGGTTCAAGGGAAATGTTTTGAAGCTTTTCAATGGCTTTGTGAATTACAACCATTTGCACAAAAATGAACATTTTGATTTTGAGTTCAGGGGGCTACATATATGGGAAAAATTCAAGGACTAGGTCATTAACGATGTTTTTTTTATCACTAAAGAGGTTTATTCCAAGGTAGTTATATAGGTCAAATGTTAATGATGTTTGTAATTGAAAACTTAATATATCTAAACTAGGTAATCATTTCACTTCTCACAAATTAATGGATGCTCTTGTGGTGATTTACCCCAATATTGGTTGGGTCTTGACCTTAAAACAAAAAAAATCAATTGTACCTAAATGCAATCAAAGTTAATATTTATTGTGTACCCATGAAATGCTTGCCTTTTATAGGTATGGATTTCACTTACATTGGACCCCACAACCCTTGATATGCAATGTTTTTTTCTTAACAATGAAGGGTGAAAACATGGTCAAAGGAACCAAAGGTGCCAAGGTAAAAGTTCTTTTCCAAGGATTGCACATGACATGTGTCATTTTTTTTGTTGGTTTATAATTTTATATTTTGGATACCCAATATAACATTGCATGTTATATATAAATACATTTTGACTACAATTTGATTTTATATCATATATATTATGCATTCATACCCTCTATCACATAAATATGAATAAATTTTGTTAAGGCCACATTTTCAAAATCCATAATTTTTAGGGTAAAAAACACATTTGAACCAAATGTGCTCAAATTGGTTATAAAACAAAAATTCACTAATTCAAGTCCTTTTGCCCTTCTAATCATCAATGTTAAAATCCTCTTCAATTTTTAGAACAAATGGTGTACATTTGTAAAACAAATGACATTTGAAAAAAATAAGGATTGTCCACTTTCAAAGTTTAAGTGCTTTGAACATGCAAAAACATTTTTGATTTGTGTCAAGCTTTGAACATATAAACTTTGCAATTAATGAAAAATATTCCAAAAATATTTATGCCAATCCAAACTATTATGCTTCCGTTGTGATCTTTTAAACATACAAAAGTGTATTTTAAAGAATGTCCACTCACTTGGGTGGCTCCTTTGACTGTGTTTTTACCCTAAAAATAAATTTGAAAATTATTATGGCTAACCTTACATTTGTAAACTTTTGACACATTTGTGAAGGTAATTGATTTGAAACCATGCAACCTTAATGGTTGTGCACAAGATGTTGAAATATATCAAATTAGTTAAAATTGTAGTTGTGCAACTTGGTTAAATGGAAAACGAACAATGCTTTAGTACATTCAAATTTATGAGGACAAATCTAGCAAATAGGTTAATAAGCCATCTTGACTTGGTCATTTGAATGGGTAAATGATGTTCTTTTTTGTTTATCACTAATCTTGTTTGTGGTTTTACTAAGGTTATTTACTTGTGTAGGTTTATGATTTGGTCGAGGTTCAATTCCTTTAGAAGGCTCATTTTTCATCTTTGAGATCAAAAAGATGGGTAAGTTGCACATACATGTAAGAAAAATAATGCCACCTTAGGGTGGATGCATGGTAGGGTTGACCAATTTGAAAATAACATAGTTCACCTTTCTATTATTTAGATGTGATTTTTATTGCCACAATGTTTTGTACATATTGGAATTTTAAATGGGATCCATTTTGAGGTTATCGACTTTGATATCTACACAAAGCATTGTGCAATTGATTGATATGAAAAACATATAAAATTATAAGAGTTATGGACTTTTGAAATTGAAAATCAAAGTTGGTAGTGTTATCAACAATTAATGAATGGACTTTGGTTTAATTTTATGATTGACCTTTAAACTTGTTAGGGACTTGGCTTTAGTTAGAAAATATGATAATGAAAATAATATTGAAATTTTTTAATTCATATTTAGTGAATTTTATTACCTATGAACTTTTATTTGGTGAAAAAATTCAAATATTTTTCAATTTTTCATTTTTTATAAAACAAAAACATGAATTGGGTTGAGATTTTACATATATGTGTTAATCAAATGTGTTCTTAAGGGGTAAAAAATTTAATGGGAAAAAATTGCTTAGAATTGATGCATTGTTACTATTTAACTACAAAAAACCTCTTGAGGTTAAAAAAACATACAAAGGAAATGGACTTTTAAATTATGGAACTCTTGTTGCTTTTTGGACCACCTTGCCATGCACTTACCTTTCACCAAATAAGAGCAAGGTAATAGGAAGCTAGGGTGCATCATTTTTTGTGTTGTAATCAAACTTTCTACAAGGATGTTGTAACTACAATTGTAACAAAATGAAAAGTTAGGAAGAAAAGATGATGATTGAGCTATAGATTTTTGGAGGTGGTGAAAATCATGTAAACTTTACATGTGGATTATATTAATGAATCCATCCCAAAACCTCTTGTATTTTCCATCCCAAAACCTCATGTCTCAAAATTATAATGCAAACTATTCCAAGCTTAACTACACCTTTCTAGCTCCAAGTTTATGAAACATAAAAAACAAAATGCAAATAGGATATTGAAATTGAATGCAAAAAAATATAAATAAATGTAGGATGGTTGAAATATGTGCATATTAGAAAATTAAATAATAATAGGGTTGAGAATAATGAAATTCATTCATTTAACACCCCCCAAACATTGCTTGTTTGACACAAATAGTTTGAAAATTTAATACTAGGTGTCCCTTATTAGTTTTTTTCCTACCATGAATGTTAAAAAGGTGTTTGAGGGGTGGCTCTTTCAATGAATCAACTTTGTCCAATTTTTATCACATAATCCCACTTAACCAATAATACCCTTAAGTTTAACATTACAAAATGGACTTACATGGAATGTTGCATGTGCCAAAAATATCCACCCTAACTTGCAGCTACTCAGCCATAACAAATGAAATGTTGCCCATTCAGCAAGGAAAAATAACTTCAGCTGACTATTTTGGAGCTAAAGAGAATAATTGTCATTGGATTGAATCTTCTCTCACTTTTATGAAGAAGACGCCAAATATTTTGACAAGGATGGGCTGACTGTAGCTTCGTTGCTGCTCGTGGGACCCACCAGATCACCAGCCAGGCCACTGGTAGAGTTTGGGATAAAAGAAAACACTGAATCCAACCATTGTCCAGATTAACAAGATTCACAGTCTCATGATCAGTGCACCTAAAATGGAATTAAAACACAACAATGTCATTTGCTTACAAAATTACTTTCAAGGAACACATGCTTGATCAAAGCAATTATTGTGATTAATGCATGATCATGTGGACTCTGGAGGTTCCCATAATGGAGTCAATTGCTGTTAGTTCATATTCTCCTGGCCAGAGTGAACCAGCATTCATGAACACTCCAACATGGATGGATTATATGTGGACAGGACACGCTATTTTTCATTGGGTTCTTGTTCTCAGCTAACCTCCCCATAGCCAAGGGTTCTAAAAGTGTATATGGATTCTAAAATTGGGGTTTATCCAACGAGATGGCCTCACACCAGGATAATAGGAGTGGTGCATTTGTGGGTGCTCGGTCCTCCCAGCCATATATTCTCCATTATTGATGACCTAATTATCATGCTGATTGGGTTCAGCATGGTTGTTGATTCTGTAGCCTGAGAGTAGACCTAAGCAACTGTTAGCCAGGAGCCACGATCAACTAAACCCTCACTGGCTAGCTCTGTTCATTGAATTTGGCCAATTCTGGCTCCTAGCTTACTATCTAGTACGTTGAAACACTCCAGATTGCAGAACTCTAAATTGGGGGGGGGGGATATTTTCAATTTGATCATCACAAAAGCATCTTCTCTGTAGATTCAAGGACACTTTAATGCTGGCTTCTTAAGTTATGCACTATATATTATATATGTTAGTCATCAATAACAATGTGAACCATTACAAATCAATCATGCTAATCTTGCGGCGTATAAAATCTATGTCCACAACCTGCACAGTAACCCAAAAATATGTGGGCGATGACCATTTCCTAAAATGTTGTTGAAGCTCCTTATTACTGTGGGTCTGGAGTCTGGACTCACCAGGTACATACTCAATTTTGGGTCTTGGAAATTGTGGCGCTTCTTCTTCTTCTTCTTCATCTGAAGGATCTAGAATCATCAAAGATCAGCAACTAATTTATATATACATATATATATATTGGGTACTAGGTACAACTGTTTAATTTGTATTTCGTGGGATTCGGGAAAACTCTCACGGTTGCAGAGATCAGACTTTCGATTTCCTTAATCTCGTGTTCACCAATGAGGATCAGAAGGCTTTGACTCCAAAATCAGTCTGCACATGGATAGATTTGTTCAATGAGCAAACCCAGTGATTCTGATCATGTAACCCTGCCAGATTTTATTAATAAAGGCACTAATCCCCAGAGGAAGTGAAAGTACAAAAGGAGAGGATCTAAGTCCAAGTTGAATTGCTACAAATCAGACACAGCCTGCTTTTTTTATTACTTTTGATGATTTTTCACCAGTTGCCAATTTTTTCCGCAAAGGCCAAAAAAGTTTTTTGACTTTTTCGAAAGAGAAATTTTAATTTTTTAAAAATGACCAGATTATGTCTTAAGTTACATCAGGTATCAAAAACTGTAGAAAGGATGATTAAATTCTTTTACTTTCATATTTTGATTGTAGCCAGATTCAGTTAAAACTGTCTATGAATGATCACCTCCAAGGTTTTTTATATTGAATTGTCATGTAAGTTATTTGGAAAAAATTTCCAAAAAAAAAAGAGAAAGTACAATTAAATGAAATTACACTGTTCAATTATTCCCAAATTTTTACCAGATAAAAGATAAATTTTGTCTACAAAAAAGCATTGATCACCACTCTAGCCATCACAAAATTGTAAAAATAAGCACTGGTCAGATGTGGAAGTCTGGGGACTATAGTGGAGATCCTAAATCTACTACCAATAACTAGTGAGTGACTCCTGATAAAACCCTGCAAAACTTTATTTATAAAAACAACGTAGATTTGGAAAATGTACAAAGGAATAAGGAAAAGGAAAATCGAGAAGTTACAGGCCGTCAAGTTAGCGCAAACTAGATGTCAAAATCTCTCCTTGACACGGAGAGACTCCTGCTTTAATTAGCTGTTCTCCTCTTCTTTAGGAAGTTAGAAGGCACCTACTTTAACGGCTAATGAGTACTTGACTTTAATTTTGACCTTCAATAGTCTGCAATCTATGTTACCTTTGACATTGATTATTGTGCAATTTCCACATGTTGTCTTTGTTTCAGCCTATGTTTGGGGCATGGGACTTCTTCAAATCTTTCTCTATATGTGAGTGATTTCCTGATTGTAGTCTACCACCACCCTACAAAAATGTTTATAGTTGACTTTTTAACAGATTCTCAAAAAGTTTTTGCATTGCTCAATGCTCATAAATCAAAGTCTCTGATCTCGATGAAAACCTGCCAAACGTCCATAAAACAAAGCACCCCGAAAAAAAGAGGGGGAGAAAAAAGATACAAGAAGATGGAAGGACTCTGATCTCTCCAGAGTCCAATGTCCATTATATTTTAAACTTTGGATCATTTTGTTGGGAGGGAGACTAGGGAACTATGTAGTATGCTCGGTTTAATGTTGAGTGTTCACCAGCAGGAACTGTGAGGAACTGTGATTTTTATTTTTTTCTTTTTGTGTGGGCAGGGAGGGACTTCATGGAAACGTTTCCTATTTTAACTCTAGGGTAGAACTGCCCATTGCTGATCAGCCGCTGATGACCAAGTGGCAATCTAGAGAATTAGAATACCCATGTCAGATCTGTTCTGTGTTGTTGATAACCGTTTGAAAATGTCACTCATGGGTGAACATTTGGTCAAAATTCTTGTGTTGGAAAATTTTGGGGTTTAAAATCAGATTGGTAGATACAGTGTTCAGGAATAGAGATTGGACAATTAGCCTTTAAAACGGGGCATTTTAGAGCCCACCCATATGTGATCAATTATGTGAAATTTTTTTTGTTTGGTAATGGGGTCCAAGGTGACATCAACCAACTTGGAGGTGATTGCAAATTTGAGGCCTTGGGCACATAAAATTGTAAATAATTGACTAGAAATTAGCCTCTATGTGTATTTAAAAAAACATACAAGTGATTAGAAATTTTGATCCCTTGTGCAAATTTTTAAAAATTTAGTTTTGGGTTAGGCATCAAAGCAACAAACATTTCAATTTAAACACTTAGACACATCCTTGGATACCATGGGCACAAATACCAAGGAAATTAATTAAAAAAATTCCCAACACAATTCATATCAACGCATTTTTCCCACCAAAAAACAATTGAAAGCAACAAGGCAAGGGCAAATTCCCACAAAGCTTGGCAATCCTAGAATAAGAGAAAATTGCAACTTATGAAACATTAGAGCTTCTATTCTCCCAAACATGTCGTCTCTATAAGAAAGTTTAAACAAAAAATTACAATATTTCTTAAAATTTCTAGTCCTTGCTACCATTGTTTTGCAAAAGGGAGTAGAAATAATTTGTATTACAAGTGGGATTAAGATGGAAGTAAAAGTAAACACTACTACAAAGGAAATAAAAGACATCATATTTGCTACAATTGAAATCAATAAAGAAATATATGTAATTCATGTTACATTTGGGATGAAACAAAAATTAAAACATGAAATATGAATAGTGTAAAATAGGGCAAATTTGAATGGCTTACAAAAACTAGCGTAAGAATACATAATTAAATATTCAAAATAGTTCTACTATTATTGGGTCCAACAATCAACATTCCTACAAGCGCTGCCAAGTTTTACAAGTAACATAGGTTACAAATTTCCCTCCCTTCCACCACAATGTACCTTGAAATACATTCCCATTGCCTGCACATCAACATTTGATGTCACCTTAAATTGGAAAGACTTTGTTGACTTCTATGAACTACTTGTTTCATGTGGGGAAGTGGAAACTTATGCAATTGAACATTACCCAAATCTAACACGTTTTTTAATCTCTTGGTCTTCATATAGGAAACATTGATTCATACCATTTATAAGACCTAAACAAACATTCCCCTAATGCTTGAATATTAAAACCAATAGAATAAGGTTCAAATGAATTTGCGAAATGAGGCCTTACAACTTGTACCATGATATACTATGGGTGGGATGCTTGCAAATTGCTCTACATTTCATTTCAATGTGCCAAAAAAATTATAAAATGGGATTTTGGATCAAAGTTATGAATGCTAAAAGAACTAGCTTGCCACTTTAACAACACAAGAAAGAGGGTAATATATCCCAACCTATCATAACAACAACACAAGATGACTCCCAAGTCCCTTGTTGAACCCACTTGAGGGTCCAACTATGTAGAGTTGCGGAAAGTTGGGAGTTGAGGGGCGTTCCCGACTTCCAGCACTAAAAGGGGGTAGAGGGGCGTGCTAGAAGTCCCGAGATTAGACTAGGAAGAAGGACTAGATTATCAAGCTTGAATCTGCATCTAAAACCAACCACAAGAGGGTTAGTTAGCATTCGGGAACACCCTTAAGTGTTGGGACAAGCCACGGGCACTTTGACACACAAGACTCACTACGGCCCGGACTCAGGGGAAGCCACCACCTTCCCCCATATAGTATACTCTGCGGCTCTTCGCCGAAGCTACATCCAAATGGTTCTTTTTCCCAAGACTCCCAAGTTGGAGTCCCGAAACTGTCCCGGGTTGGAGTCCCGGGACTTTGGACGCTCATAGCTCCTCGCCCCGAACTCGGATTGGGACGAGGTCTGAACCAAAGTTGTAGCTCTCGTCGAGAGCTTTCTAACGCCATGTCGCACTCCTTGAGGCGACGTCAGGAAGAGGTTGATTCCCGACTTTTAGTGGTCAGGAGTCAAACTGCCAATTTGACTCCTGGCCCTTCTTTTGCCCATAACTTGGGCTACAGATGTCTAAATGGCCAATGCAAGGCCATTTTGATCATGTACGCTTCAAGAACTTTCCATTGATATAAAGAACGCACTAAGGCGAGGACATTTGACCCCTCAAATTGTCTTCTGAGTTTTTGAGAGTCCCGGAGGACTCCATTTTCCCACTTTTGGGAGTGTGAGTTGCATTCTCACATTTAGCCCCAAAGTGGGGTTGCGACACAAGAGGAGTAATATCCAATTCTTATCACAATAAAAACACATAAATTAACTAAAACTAATAAATTGTCTAGTAAAACTAAATGTGGCAAATGGATGAATCAAGAACTAGAAGATGCAATGGAGAAGGGTCACACATCTTTGAGGAAGGACAACATGTATTAGAATATCCCTTTAACTTCACTTTTAAATGACTTAAACAGTAAAACCAAATTTTAAAAAATGGGCCCACAAGTTGTATTGACAAAAATAAAAGATGTATCAATAATCATCTAGATTTCGAACATGCAAAAGGTAGGCTTATCCATCACCCTTCAACAACTCAAATTAAAAGTAATTGAAATTACATAAATTAAATTCAAACCATTTTGAAATGGTGTTCTAGAAGGTAGTTGTTGGTACTAGTTCACAAGATGTCATCCAAAAATCTACATACATAATATAAAAATATCAGAATTTTTTAAAGAAAAAGTGCTAATTAGCCAAACATGTTATACCTTTCATCTTAACTTGGAAAAATTGTACACGTAACACAACTACCCACCAAATCACATTTGGAATTTGGATCAAGCCATCAAATGCAAGCAAGGTGATAATTTGGTGCTTGGGTTTTGGCTAGGTTTATATCACCATCCCCAAGTCTCAGGAATGGTTAACTATCAATTGTGTTGTTAGTGTAACAACAAAAACCTTGCTTGCATTTTAAATTTTCAGAGGTTGTAAGATGCAAAAAAACTACATAAAGTTATGTAAACTATAAACATACATGGTCATACAAAAAAAAAGTTTGGATGATTACATACCTCTTCAACCAATGGCTATTTTTTTTCAAGAGATATATATGAGGAAGGAATTCTCAAAAGAACTATCATCTCTTGATTATGAACAAGCATGGGTTGCATGTCACAATAAATGCATTTGAACAAACAACTACATTTAGGTTAAACATGGTGACCTTGCCTCCCATACTTCACATGCACTCCATCCGTTAAATGCAACCTATTTCAAATCATTCAGGAATGCCTTTAAAAAGGAGTGGGATTTTGGTATGGCAAAAAACAATTATTTTGACCAAACAAGGTCACATTGGCAAAATGGGTGGACAAGGCTTTGCAAGAATTTTTGAAAAAATAAAACATAAAATCAAGGTTTAGGATATGCAAAACTTGGAAAATCTTAGTATTGAATTTTGAAGGACCTAAGTGTTCCAACTCAAACCTAAGGAACTCCTCCATTTGTTAACCTAATATCGTTGCTTCAATTGTCAACAAGTAGAAGCCATGGCAAGGAGCCACTAGTAAACGATTCTAGTTCACATGTGGTCACATCAAACCAATACTTGGCAGTTTTGACACAAAAGGTAGTGGACAAGGAAATTCTAAACAAAATTAAGAAATTTAAAACAAAGGAGAAAGAGGAGAAAACGTGAAAACAAGTCCAAGATACATTTACCTAAGTCAAATGAATAGTTCAAAGGAACATTGAAAATGAAAATAGAACCAAGTTCAACCTACCATGGTCTACTACTACAATCAAGGTTGTTGGTGAACAGTTTGACAACTATTTTAAAGCAAGGTTCTGAACCCACCCTCTAGGTTTTAGAAGGTCCAACTTAATATTCACATTTGAACAACAAAAAATTGATAGCTAGCAAAGAATGAAGCTTCTTACCATGCATGTTCCAACAAAGTTCTAACTAGTTATTGAACAAGATTAAATGAAAGGGGGTGGGACTTGTGGTGGGTTATAGTGATTGTGGCAACTTAGAGAAATGGGTTCAAGAGGTCGTGGTGACTCAAAGTTGGGTTCAAATGTCTATGGTAACTCAAATAGGTGGGTTCAAATTGTTATGGTAATTTAAAGGTGGGTTCAAGTGGATGTGGTGACTTAAAGGTGGATTCAAGTGGTTGTAGTGAATCAATCAAGAGAGAAAGAACCTAGGATCTCAAGAGCTTCTGAATTAGGCAATGGCAAGAGAGAGAAAAGGAAATATAGGGAAAGAGAAAAAGGAAAGAGAGAAAAAGAAAAAAAAAGGAGAGAAGGAATGAACATGAATGAACTCAAACATTCCAACTCCTCCTGAAGTTGTTGTAGCAACAATCAAGGTGATCATCACATTATTCCCAACTTATAAAAGATAAAAAAAAGAGAAAGAAAAAAAGAAAAAAAGGAAAAACAAGAAAGAATGTGAGTGTGGGCAAGCTCGAGCATTCCCAACTCTTCCCAAAATTGTTGCAATGACAATCAATGTGATCATTGTGTTATTCTTAACATGCAAGAAAGAGATAAGGAAACACATAGAAAAAAGTGAAAGAAAACACCAAAAAAATGTAGGCAAGCTTAGGTGCACTCTTCATTCCTCCCAAACTTAGTATAAAGATCAACACAATTGTCAAATTCTTCTTAACTTGCAGAAGAGAAAATAAGGAAACACACCCACATAGAGGAAGATAGAAAGGGGAAAAAAATATAAAGGAAAAAAAAAGTGCAAGGAAACTAAGGGGTTCCTAGCTCCTCCCAAACTTGCTACAATGATGATCAATGTGATTGTTGCATTCTTGCTAAGCTACTAAAAAAAAAAAGGAAACACACACATAGAGAGGGAAAGATAGAAAGAGAGGGGAAAAAATCACCAACAAGCTTAGGTGCTCCCCTTGGACTTGTTGCAACATTTTCATATTGTATTTTTGTCAAATTGTAAAAGAGAAAAAAAAGATAGGATAAAGAGAAAGGATAGAAAGAAAAGGGAAAAAAAAACAAGTGTTCATAGCTTGAGTCCTTTTAGCCCCCCCCACCAAAGCTCTTGCAAGTGACAATCAATGTGTTTTCTTCCTAAGCAACATTGCACAAACAAACATATCAAGCTAAACACATCCTAGGCATTTCTTGCATGCAACAACAAACACAAAGTGAAAGAAAGAAAGAAGATAGAAAAAAAGGAAAGAACCAAAAAACATGATTAAAACAGTGGAAAAGAAAGGAAGAATGTTGCAACACCACAACATTCTTTTCTAAAATATGGGGAAAGCAAAGGAGTAATCAAAATCAAGCCCCATATGGCATCATGATGGTCATGAATTTGAGGATCTTAATTACATGTTCAAAAAATTCCTCTTTTAAAACCGTAAATGCACCCGTGACTATGTGACTATATTTGTGAATTTTTGGGCTTGCTACAAATATTTACAAAACTAAATGGTAATAAAAAGTAGTCCAAAGCTATTTAAATTATTATTGTGTTGTTGACGGGATGAATGTAATGTCTTGCATAAAATTTGAAGTGTTCGTTCATAGGGTATAAAATGCATGATATCAAGAGTACATGTTTTATCCAAGTATTTTCAAACAATGAAAACCCCCCCACTTTGGAGGGCCACAACTTTTTAGTTATGGTTCAAAATTGAATGTTGTAAATAGCTACTAGCGGTATGGGTAAAGGCTCACCTAATCCCTTTGAAGAACATGTTAAAAAATGCATACTTAATGAATCCCTAGGATTTTAATTCTTAAGTATCCGCTCACCAACCATTTTACCCTAGTTGACTTGAAGTTTGAACATTGAAAACACTTTAAGACAAAAATGGGTTGATCAAAATGAAATTTGTAAAAACAAATTAGTTATAATTGGTGGGTAGAAAAATGGATGGATATGAAAAATAAATAATTATCCTTATATGTTTGGAAATATTTTGGAACCCATTAATGATTTGCCTAATTATTTTGGGTTAGGCATAAGCAAAAGTCAATTATTTGGACTTGATTAGACCCTTAAAAACAAAATTGCAAATAATATAGTAATTCATGGACATAAAAGGATGATAGTTCTAAAAGTATGTGACATAATTTTATTGACTTGAAAATTGATGATATTTAGTAGATGTAGATGAATGGGGTTAATAATTTATCCATTCCTTCTTCCATGTATCTAAAAAATTGTGACTGGAAATTCAAGTTCATTTTCCTTTTGCATATTTTCATGTTATTAATTTGTTATCTAGCCTTGTAATAGGATTTTGTATGTAATGAGTTCCTATAATGTAATAAACTCATTTGTTGTTATCATTGTGAAAGCATCCACAAGGGAACACTTATGCAAATTTGGTGAATGATTCTAGCTAAGGTCTATATGTGCATGTGATGAGCTCATTTTTCAGTGTAGCACACATAAAGACTAAGTTTTAAGTGCGGGGGTGATCCTATCCCAAAAGGATGTAAGTTTTTATACTTGTATGTGCATTGTGTGAATGATGTATATGTTGTGTGTGGGACTTTAATTTGAATATTTAACTATATATTAATAAATATTCAATTCAAAATTAACCTTCATGTAGGTTTGGACCCTTCTTAGATTATAACATCCCCTATTTATTAATATGGATCGCATTTATTGTATATGTTATATACTACCCATGAGCCCCACTTGTTTCAACCCCCAAAAGATTAAAGGTCTTTGGACTTTTTAAAACATTCCCCATGTTCCAACCATACAACTTCCTCTCATCCATGGATCCAAGAAAATTGATAATCCATTTACCATACTTAGGTAATTAAGTCAATGACAAGCTAAAAGTTCCACCCTACTAATAAATATTGGTGAATTTGTCACTTTGTTCATGCTTTGAACTTGATCTTTTTCATTTGTGTAACTTTGTTATTATATTTCCATTATTGATGCCACACATTTATATTGTACTCTACATTCCAAATGCATAGAATAACCATAGGTAAATGGTAAATCCTAATATTTCAACACTATTTTAACTTTAGATTCTACTCTTGTAACATGTTCATTTTTTATCATGAAATATGTGTTTAGACTTAATACATAAGTTAGAATGTTACTCAACAACACTTTTCATAGCAAAGGTGTTTGCATAGTTTTTAGTCTATCATTATTTTACAATAGTTTTAGTTGTCATATTGATAGAAAGGAAAAGCAATAGATTATGGAAAAGAACATGGAAAACAAAAGAATGAAATACATAGTTTAATCACTTTGTGTTCCTCATCAAAAAAAAATTCTAAAGTTTGAAACAAAACTACTTTGCTTTCTCTACTTTGTGCTCCCAAAAAATAGTCAAAAAAATACTCCCTCTAAGAACTTTTTAAAAAAATCCTCAAATCCCTCAATTCTCCCACCTTAAATTAATTTGAATTCTAGTTTAATAGTCATAATCACACCTACTTATCCTCCACTATTGTGCACCCTATTTCTACTAAACCTCCTTTATCCAACTTGTCCTAGAATAGACAACACAATACCTACTCACTATCCCCATGCATCCTAATATGTCTAAATACTATAGTACAATCTTACCCTTAACAATAAACATAACCATGTTTATATTTCTAGGTAAAAAAGGACATATGTCATATTTTCATGCATATTATAAATTTTAAGAAGATTAATAGAACAAAATTATAGCAAGGATGGGTGATAAACCTTTGGACATTTGTAGTGTGATTATCATTCCAAACCAAGTTCATTTTTTACCTATTCTTTTGCCAATAACACAATACCTTCCTTCTCCATCCAATCAATTGGTTGTCTTTGCAAATTATAGTGTATTTCATCATGTGAAGTAACAATCAATATGTAAGTACTATTGACTAACATAATTGTAGCACAACACTTGCACACTATGTCCATGTAATGTTTTACTCTAGTGTTTATGTAGAAAAAAAGGAACACATTTTCATTATGTAATGTAAAATTCATCGATTTTTTGAGGATCATATTTGTAACGTTTAGAATAAGAATGTTATATGCAAGCAAGTAGTTTATTTTCACAAGTTTATGGGATAGCTGATTATGTGGTGTGGACTTGTTTAATTAGTTATCTTGAGGAATCCAAAATTTTAAATCTTTAAGAAAATCCATTATAGATTGTGAAAAGTATTTCAATTAATGGAAGGTGGGAAAATTCTAATGAAAAATTGGAAATGCAATTGAAAACAAAAAATCTATGCATAATCAAATCTTTCCAAACAACATTTGGACCACACAATGATAGGATCCACCCTTAAGCTCAAAGCAAAAACCAAAAAAATAGAAAATACTAGCCTAACTCAATGCAAAGCTTCATGATCAATGTAGTGAAATTTTGCAATGTCATATCTAGCTAGGTGAAATAGTAGAGGACATGGTGAAGCCAATGATGCCAAAACTTGCACATAAGCTTTAACATATGGAAACAACAACAAGTCAAAGGAGGGGACATGGAGGAAACAAAAGAAGAAATATTGTCCTTTTCCACCCCCACACATTGCGACTACTATTTGATTTAATTACATTTCAACTACATTTGGTCATCTCAAGTTTGCAAGTGGCTTGTTGCACTAATTAATGGTCAATATTGTTCATAAATGTTACATTCATTATATTGTTCACTTATAAGTATAATTTGGACCCTACTTAACTTTTTTATAATTTCAAATTGCTAATGTGAAAATTGAAATAGCCTTTAATCTTATTTGCACAATGCATTGTAATGGGTTAGTGATTTTTTTGACATCTCTTCAACTATCAACATTTGTACATGAATTAAACCATTCACTTTTATTATGTTAAAATAATTACTCACAAATTGCACCTTGCATTTATTAAAATATATTGAAACATACATAACAACTTAATGTGTCAATATTTATATTTGAACATGTTAAATTTTTTTTCACATCACTTGAATTATCAACATTTGTACTTGAGTTGAATCATTCACTTTGAATGTGTTAAATCCATTACTCATGAGTTACATTTTGCACTCACCATAATTTCTTTAAATGAATGTATACAAACTAAGTAAGTCTCACATTTATATTTGAATGGGTTAATGATTTGGTCAAATGTTGATACATACAAAGTCTAGGACGCATGTAAATCTTTAAGTTATAATTTTTCATATATTAAATTTTTGTACATTTATGTAAATTAGAGTGTATGTTTTTCCTTTTTATTTAGGCATCATGGACACATTTTTTATTATGAATGTTAATGATGCAAAACAAAAAACCTTTACAAATATTGGTAATTTTTAAGTTTTTTAAAATATTAATTTTTTGAAGTTTTAATTTTTAAAAAGATAATAATATTATTAAATTTTTATATTATTATTAAAATATCAATATTTTATCATTTTTATTTTGTTACAAGTTTATGTTTAAATATTTAGACGTGAAATTTAAGTTTTTATTTCTAAAGAAATAAATCAATGAATTATAAATGGTGATCATATAATTTACATCAATGAATTTTTTATCATTTTATTTTTTCAAATATGTAGTTTTCTTAAAGATCATCCAAGGAAATTGAACCATGTATATGGATGTACAAATTTATTAAAATATTTTTATATTTTGGCTACAAGTCCTAGAACCCATTTTATATTATTAAAAATTTAAAATATATTTTTTGGTTTTTTTAATGGAAAAATATTTTGTTGATGTTGATGGCCTTTTTTATGTTTGCAAAATGATGGAAATTCACCACCAAATTTTTTTCAGTTACATCATTAATATTTATATATATATATATTGGATAAGGTTTATAGTGATTTCAAACATTGAACTTAAAAAATTTCAAATAAATTTGATGTTGGAATTGTTTATGTGTTTAAAGTTGGAATAACCTTTCTTTCTTTCAATTTGCAATTTCAATGTTTTGGCAAATTTTTTGTTGTTTGCATTTTTCCTTGAATTTTCAAATTTTTCCCCATTTTTTTCCCAAGAAGAATTGCCAAGTTAGGAAAATTCAAAACCAAAAAAAAACACATTGGTTAAATCCAACTATTTAATGCAAAAATTTCATCAAATTATGTTACTTTTACTTTTACAAAATAAACAAAAATATATATATTTTTTGCATCATTAAAAAAAAATGTGTGATTTTTTTTCAAAGTTGTGTAATTAATCATTTGTATTAGCGTATGATTCATGTTGCTAAACAAAATATAGTATTAAATGCATATATTCACTATTTTATTTTTATTTTTCTTGTGGCCAATTTTTGCCAATTTAAGGGGGCAACAACATCAACAAAGGACCTTTTGGAAAGAAAAAAAATCAAAATTTGAAAAATTAAAAATATATATTTGGAAAAAAATTGGAAAATATAGATAAAAATCATGGCATGTGATTTTGGCACGACATGCCATGAAAAAAATACAATCCATGACTCCATGGTCTAGGAGAATAAAATAAAAATTGAAAAAAATTGAAAAAAATTATATGATGACATGGCACTTTATTCTGCATCATATTAATTTGGGACTTCATATATCCATGTTATAATTTTAAAATTGAAAATTATCTATGCAACATGTGATTATCCAAAATGACTTTAAAACTTTCCTTAAAAAATTCTTAATCAACTAATCTTTTTTTACCAAAACCGTACAAATTGCATATTAATCAATTTTGTCCCATTTCATTAAAAACCTAATGAATTTAGGTAGTGGAAAAGGACAATCTATTTCTTCTTATGATTAAATCACTATGGGCAGATCATGGTGTAGGCTCTTGGGCATTGGTGGAAACACAACTTTGTAAATGGTAAAAAAAAAATTAATTACAATAATGAAATCTAAGCATAAAGAGAATAATTGAATCAATTTCAAGAAAAAGGACTTACTCACAATCCAAAATAATTTATTTATTTTCATAGGGGAATTGAGATATCAAGGCTATCCTTAAATGTATGTTCCTCCTCAAAGAAGTTAGATTCAAAAAGAGATTGAAAAGCTTGATTGATGACTTCATGGTTACTTTCAAGTGGTAGAATGTGGAAGTCAAGATTATGGCAATATCCCTTCACCACATTGCCTATAACAAATAACTTGCTCAAATTTTCCATTGAAACAAACTTGAAGGAAAGAAAAACAAACAAGAAAGGTACATACCAACGGATGTAAACAAATCTACAACAAATTGAGTCTAACTTGGAATAGGTTTTAATGAAAGTCTGGATTGTGAAAACATGAAGTTCCTTGGCCACCTTCAAAGTTTTATCATTTTTAATTTTGATCATTGAGCTCTTTTATGTCTACTTGTAAAGGACAACCTCCTCTTGAACATTGATTCTTTTCTTCAAAATTTCATTAGAAGGAAACCAATATTCAAGCATTTGAAAGTATTACATTAGAAAAATGACCCAAATCAAAAATGTCTACAAGGATTGTTAAGATTGGTTAAATATGGAACACAACCGAGGAATTATGAAATGATTGAAACTTGAAAAGGAAGAATCCTTCATTGAAAATCCTCGTCACTATAAAATGGTAAAGAATTGACTAAGACCCACTTCATCTCAATAATGAAAGAATAATTGTCCAAAAAAGACCAAATGTCCTTAAACACTCAAATGTCATCTAAATGGGTGAAAACATGGTCAAAATAGCCACGAGCACCAAGGTAAAAAATCATTTTTCAAAGACTGCATGTCACGACCCTAACCTTGGGTTCATGATCAAGGCAAAGGGCATGAAAAGGTGAAAGCTGAGAGTGCAACCTGTGAGTCACATTCACCTTCTCGAGAGTGGGGAAGAATCTAAGGGAATCAGCCCCCACACTCCCAAGTGGGCTCCCGCTTTGGGAATTGGAATCCCAAGGGATTTTCAAATCTTCAAAAAATGATTTGAGGGGCCAAAATTCATTGGATTGAAGAGTTTCATATGCCATTGGAATTTTTTTTAAGAAGTAGATGTTCAAAATGGGCTCGTATGATCCATTTGGATACGTACAACACAAGTTATGGTCGAAAAAAAGGCCGAGAGTCAAAACGTCAATTTGATTCCCAACCATTAAAAGTTGGGAATCGCCATGAATTACTTGTGTGTAAGGGAGTGCCACATATCTTTAGAAAGTTCTTGATGAAGGCTGTAACATTTCTTGACACCTTGCCTCAAGCGGAGGTCTACAAAAAATGTTATAAGCGTCCAAAGTGGCAGGAGTCCCAATTTCAGGAATTTTGAGACTCCCAACTTGGTAGTCCCAAGAAAAATGACATTTGGGTGCAGCCCCTATGGCTAGTCATAGAGAATATTATAAGGGGGAAGGTGGTGGCTTCCCCCAAGTTCGAGTCGTGATGAGTCTTACAGGTCTATGTATGCTTGTGAGTTGTCTATGCACCAAAAGTGTTCCAACTATACACTAATTAACTTGTTGTTTGATTTGTGTAGGTCCATATGAATAATTGACCCATTTGTCACTCATCCTAGTCCCTATCTCGAAGCTTCGACATGTTCTTTTTACTTTGAAGTGCTATGAGTTAAGGAGCATACCCCAACTCCTTTTTTTTTCACTATTTCCAAATTTCAAACTCGCATTTGAGTCTTTCAAGGAGTGTGGGGGTGTGTCACTACACATGACACGAGTCATTTTTGTGTTGGTTTATAACTTTAAAAAATTATTTCAAATACCCCATTTAACATTACATTTTAGATATAAATACATTTTGATTACAAATTGATTTTATATCATATATATTATGCATTCATGCCCTCTATCAATAAACATGAACAACTTTTGTTAAAGGCACATTTTCAAAATTTGTAATTTTTAGAGTCAAAAACACTTTTGAGCCAAAAGTGCTCAAATTGGTTTTTTTAAAAAAATCATCAATTCAAGTCTTTTTGCCCTTCTAATCATCAATGTTAAAATCCTCTTTAATTTTTAGAAGGATTGGTCCACATTTGGTAGAAAAATGGACATTTGAAAAAAACAAGGACTGATGACTCTCAAGGTTTGAGTGCTTTGAACATGCAAAAACATTTTTGATTTGTGTCAAATTTTGATCGTGTAATCTTTGCAATCAATGAAAAATATTCTAAAAAGAATTATGACAATCTAAATTATTATGCTTCACTTATGATCTTTCAAACATACAAAAATGTAGTTTAAGAAGTGTCCACTCACTTGGGTGACTCCTTTGATTATCTTTTTACCCCAATGGAATAATAGCACAACTCCATTTTCTACAAGGAATTTGCATGAAAAAATAAAAACTAAGCTAATATAATTATTCACCTTCATATTCCAAGTCGAAATCTTGGAAGGGGGATCAAAGACAAAGGGAATTATAAGGTTTTCAAACACATCTTCTTTAATATATCTGCCATGGTTATTCTTGGCATCAAGATTAGCACAATTTTTCCATGTTAATGTTTTGAAATTTTCAACTATTTTCAACACCAAAAGTAGGTGTTGAGGGTTAATTCCTGACAATGCAAAAATAACAAGTGATGCAAAGGCAAAATTTGAGAGGAGTTGATGGATAAGTTGAAATATTTGTACTTGTAAAATACTCTTTTAATAGCCTCCTTTCCTCCAACTTGTTCCCAAGATTTGCTCTTTTGTATGCCATTCTTAAACCTAAATTCCTTGAAAAAACAAGATTCCTAGATAATAAACCTCCATTCATGCATATAGTCCATAAAGGATATTAATCCCAAATAAAAAATCTGAGATTCAACATTATTGAATTTGAATGCATTCATTTCAAGCTATAATAAAAAGAAATGGAATTCTTAAAATTTTGAATTTAATTGTGAAATTATCATAGAAAAAATTGAAACAAACTTCCAAAAATGCAACATACTAGGGTGTATGCACTCTAAGGTGGCTCATTTTCGGTGGATGCTCCATTCCCTAAAAGTCCATACAATAATGTTAAAATGTTAGTCTATTTTGATATCATTAATTTAGTGGGGAATTACATGGTGATTAATGAACTAAAAAGCCCATATGAAAATAAACCATTCTAAAACATTCTTTAATGTACATGTTAAAAGAATAAAAACTAAAATCCACCACAAAATGATTATGATATGAACTTATGAAAATATAGCTCATTTTAGGCCATTAAAAAATCCATAACTTTTTTTTGGTTAATTTTTCTCTAACAATTTTTTTTCCATATATGTTTTTTTTTAAAAATATATCATATATTGAGTCCCTATAATATACCCCAAATAAAATTCATACACAAAAATGCATGTATATAGAAGCACAAATAGCAAACCATTCCATAATTTTCAACTTCAAAAGTCCATTATTATAAATTTGGTGTATATATGTTGTAATTTTTTTTAATAGATGTCTTCTTTTTCAAGTTGACAATTTAAATCTAACCACAAATTTGAAATTTTATTGTTTTCATACCTTGTTAATAACATGTAAATGCACACCACTTTGCAAAACATTAGATTGCAACACAAAAAGTGAACCACCCTACCTTGCAACCACCCACTAACTTGATGCTAAAATGTTGTAAACAATAGCTTAAGGTCTTTTAAGCAACAACATCAAAAGAAACTTATTTATTATAATGAATTACTTCAATTAGTAGTGAATTATGTCAATTAATAATGAAACATGATTACATTATGACCTTATATGGACATAATTAACCAAAGTGAAATGATTAAAATGAGATGAATTTATTTTAAGGTCCCCTAGTGATTTAGATTAATGAATTACACCCCACTTTTGTACTAATGCATCTACCATGAAATGTACAACATAAATTGGAATTGATATGAGGTGCCATAATTATACCAATATTTTTCAATTGAAACTTGAAATGCATTTAATATTACATGAATATAAGACAATATGCATTCCAAAACCTATTCAATAGATACCCATTTCATTCAACAAATTGCAAGATGATCAAAAGTGTAACACCAAATGTTTCCACAATCTATTTCAATTCCTTGCATTATGTGACATTACACCCAATTTACTAATATTTTGGTTGCAAATTGGTCCAACACATGCATGTCAATGCAACATTAGACACATCACCTATAAACAATAAGAGACACAATGTTGTAGGTTTTTTGGATACACCATTTACAATACAAGGCTATCAAAAACATGCAATAATGTGGTATTGTTAATGTGAGAAGAGACAACCAATAAAAACTTACTAGTAGCCTTCGAATTTATATATGCCCCATATTCATCACTTATTAGCATATGAGGTGTTTTCATTTTTATTCCCTGCAATTTCATGTGACAATCATGTTTTCATTTTCCCCTTTCATTTGACAATTTTTCATATGTGAAAATCTTTCATGGTGATAGACAAAAAAATTTAAGTGTTTGTCGTTGGACAAAAAAAAATTTGGTTGCCTTTTGTTCATCAAAATGCATGCAATGAACAATTATAAACATAAATTCCTACCTTGGATCCCACTCCTCCACCTTGTGATCTACGATTGCTTGGATTTATGACAAGGATTACATGTTTTATAATTGACATAAGGCTCACGAGTGGAATTCTTGATTCATATTGAGGCTCAACCACATATTCAATAATAGGGTCCATTCACGATTGAGGTACCAAAAAGGAGTGTTTAAATTTTTTAAAACTACAAAGGACAACTTTGAATTTTTGTTTATCTTACATTATTATAGTTGTAATGGATTGTTGTGTGCCAATAGATAAAATGATGTCTTGTTAAATTAATTAAAGTATTTTTAAATAATTTGAATATTATGTAAATGTCATTCTAAGTCCTGTAAACTAACTATATCAAGTGTCTAAATTGCATTTTTTAAAAAATAAATAAAAAGGAATGCATAAAGTCATATAATTGATTTCAAACTTTTTGTACAACAAAAACATGAAAAAAGCTATCAAGCTACTTCAACTGGTTTTTCTTGGTCGACTGCATTGGTATTTTCTTCAATATTGCAGGGTTGGTCTTTATAGAGGACAAGGTAAGTTGGGTGTGGGGATATGGTGTTATAGCATGTGCCATGACGCTTGGAAATGTTGCACTCTTTAATGGTTACTCCTATTGACATCATGCACCTCTAGTAGCCCATTCACCCATATTGCACAAGTTTTTGTTGTTGTAATTGGGAAACAAACACTTCCCAATTTGCCCACATCAGATCCTTTTCAGTTTCGTGATTTCCAAAATGGAGCACATCAAGGGAGGCGGGCTTAGCTTCAATAAATCAACTAGTTTCAATGAGATACACACTACTAACTTTTGTTTGATCCCCTCATCACAGATACACAAAAGGTCTTGCAATAATCCATAAGTAGTCCTAATAAGTTATGATCCTAAACTGGTTACTGAAGAAGTCTAATGAAACTTTTGATCAAGTAGTTTTTGTGCTGAATGTGCAAGGGTTTCTTACAAAATCAATTTCAAACTTGTCGAGCAATATTTCTTAACGTATTTAGAAAGTAGACAACCTACCCACATGAATATACCTCTTAATAAAGAGGGGGGACTTTATGTAAACTCCTCATGAATGGGAGGGAAATTATGCCTATTTATAGGTGTAAGATTTTTCTCCCTCCTTAAGGAGTAGGGGTAAGAGCCTCACCCTCCTCCACCTTGTCATTTATGTACCTTTAAGTTCATATAATATTTGCCTTGTCCTTTACAATAAGTCTGTTTATTGTTTACTGTATACAATTTTACGTTCATTTGGGACTAGAGAGTCCATTAGACGAAAGGTAGATCATGGAGGACAGATTGTCCTCTGGTACTGGCAGCATGCCACAAACTTGGCCAAGGTGATTATGTTCGTAATCTGCATGAGCCCAACAAGAATGCTCGTGTGGGTGAGGGGCAGGGCCGAACAAAAGCGTTCCCTAACTTTCTGTGTATTTGGACGGACAAGGAGCAAGTGCTCTTCATCCTCTACCTTCCCAAACTCGTAGCCTTGACAGAACCTCTTTGCGTATGGCACGCCCTTCCATGCACCTAACATTACCTCAAGCTACGTGTTGCCACATTGAAATTGAGCCAAAGCTTTTCACAGCTGAACACAACTAATGTCACACAAGTAGCTTTCATTTTCGTACAACATACCCTAAAAGCTCAAATATCTTGTCTGCACGTTGGTCCCAATCTCGCGGTTGGTAAAAAGTTTTTCAATGAAAGCCAATCACATATTATCCTTCACCTTTTTTACATTCAACATTGTGTGGGGAAAACCCGGAGGGGGTGGGGCCCCAACCTCTTGGTTGATCAAGCCTCCCGTCGTAAATCTAGCACTAACCGGCTACACTAGTTGTAGCGCGCCCAACTTAACCATCTGAGCTCCCACCCATACGTTGTGCGCATTGCACCAAAGTATTTGGCTCTCTACCCAACCTCTCACCCCTACTAGATGGGTTGGATGTATGTGCGTTGTCCTAGGAACCGTTCCAAGTGATGATTGAGCAATCTTCGATTAGAGCGCAAAGGTCGCTACAAGTTAAGGTGCCGTTTCCAACGGCGGTTAAACTAGAGGTAGAAAACCTGCCACCTCCTGGGGCTAATTCTTGAGTAGCCATTTTTTCATGGATCCAACCCAACATTTCTTTCCCACAGCAAGCATAACGAGCTGGGCTTCCCATGCCTTTCCCAAGATGCGGTTTTTAGTGATCGTGCTCACACGGTTATAGTACAGCAACGCTTGTCCCCATGCAAAGTGTTCAAAGGGGAATTTCCCAAATTTTGCAAGCACAATGGATGTGCTAGTTGTTTTTCGCACCCCGAGCAAGGACTTGAGGAACCCTCGATACACTACTTCAATAGCTTCTATTTTCTTGGAATCCACCCAAACCTCACAGGCATAGTTTGTTATGGAACGCACCAACGTGTTGAAAAGGTTACAACATAGCTTAACATCCATAATACGTAGCATCGCACAACATTGGTTCAATGCGAACAGTGAATGCCTACTGGCAGCTGCTAGATGTTCCACTGCACTGTCCAAGTTTGGGGTGGTCTCAAGTAGGATCCCCATGTATTTGAAGGTCTACACACGCTCAATAATGTCACCTTTGAACATAAACTCTTGGCATGGGTGAACAAAATTGAACACCATGACATTTGTTTTTTTCACGTTCATTGTAAGTCCACGTTTAACATAGAATTGCTGGAACGCATTTAACAATTGTTGTAGTCCCACCTCTGATTCCGACATCAAAGCGAGGTTATCTACAAAAAGCAACAGCCATATGCGCACGTTTGCTAGGGCCGGTGCATTGCATTCTTTGCTGTCCAAACGTCCCTTTAGGGCATCCAAATATAGCCCAAACAGTAGGGGGTTGAAAGGACAACCTTGTTTCACACCTTGCTGACATTTGAAACTGGAAGTGACACCCTCACTTGGGTGGTTAATGCATACGGTATCCTTGGCATACATTGCTTGTAGGCATCGCAAGAAGCGTCCTTCCACCTCGAGGCCAGCTAACACCTGCCAAAGCACTTCGCGCAGCACAATATCAAACGCCTTTTTGAAGTCCACAAAGCAGCAATAGAGCGGTTTCTTTTTTGCCTTGCTCTGTTTTATCAAAGTTCATAATATGAAAAGTTGGTAAGTAGTGCGGTAATCTTTGTGAAACCTAACTTCACCTTTGGCACGCAGCCCATGTTATTCAGTCCATGTTATTCACCCCATTCGCTCAACCTTTTGTCCAGGATCATAGCGAACAACTTTGCTACGATAGGCCCAACTGTTATCCCCCTATAATTGTCAAATTTGGAGGCATCGCCCCCTTTAAAAAGTGCATGGACCACCCCAGTGGAAAGGGTTTCTGGAAAGCCTTCCTCCAAAAAGTAGTTGAATGCGACAGTCAATAGTGGCATGTGTAGCAACTTTCCCACATCCAAAATGAATTCAGCTTTCATACCATCTAAACCAGCAGCCTTGTTCTTTTGTAGTTTTTTTAGTGCTTAAAAAAACTCAGCAAGCGTGATATTTGTGTTCAGGGTGTGGTTAGGTGGAGGTTTGGTCACCTAAGCGGAACGATTAGTTTGTAGTCATATGGGTGGCGGTAACTAGCCAATTAGCCCGTAGAAGCCTTCCAAAAGCATAGTTGCACTAATCTTGTCCATAACTAGTGCCTTTGGCCAGTACTTTTTCCAAAACAAAAGTGCATCCACCTTGGCAAACGCACACATATGTTGAGCTATTGCAGTTTCCCAAAAGAAAAAATTCCTTTTAAATAAATTTAAAAATTTACTTGCTTAATGTTTAGTAGCGTGCAAATTAAGGTTGACTTTCAGCCAGAGCCTTAGCTTACGTTTCGTTGTACAGTAGTTAGCATCAAACCAAGGTTTATGGCAATGTCTCTCTGTGCAGCTCCCTCCTGAAGGCTTGCTGCCAAAAGTAGACTATGCTGCAGTGATGCGCTCCCAAGTTCCTAGTTAGACCCAAGATGGGCCTAAGTTACTCAAATAGCGAAATTGTGAGGAACTCGGGGCACGTTCCCAACTCTCAGCACTAGAAAGGGTAGAGAGGCGTGCTGAAGCTTTGGGATGGGACTAGGAAGAGTGACAAGCTTTAGTTATTTACTCAAACCTGCATTAAACCAACCAACAAGTTATTTTGTTCACTTTCTAGAGCACCTTTAATGCTAGGACAAGCCATGGGCAACTCTAGACTCACAAGATTCATCATGGCCCAAACTCGAGGGAAGCTACTGTTGAGAATTCAAGCTCAACTAGTTAGGTTTCATTAGTTACTAGAATAGGAAAGTAACTAGGTTACTTTCACAAGGTTGAATTACTTTCGTTACTTATTTTAGTTTGGTTATTTGTGGTTTG
>Ga0116231_10003768_pt1 | contig 31180 bp, 37 predicted proteins | sample S1TSphgellanicum_2_FD_89695 | JGI IMG/M metagenome (GOLD analysis project Ga0116231, IMG submission 89695) | Host-associated microbial communities from peat moss isolated from Minnesota, USA - S1T2_Fd - Sphagnum magellanicum MG | ecosystem: Host-associated > Plants > Peat moss > Unclassified... | reverse complement strand
TGGCAAAAGAAGCAAGCAGACCGCCGACGCAAGGACCATCCAAACTTCAAGGTTGGAGACAAGGTCTGGCTTCTCAGAAAGAACATTGCTACCACTCGCCCATGTGCCAAGTTGGATTACAAGTAGGATATTTTGGGATACTTGGGATACTTTTGGCAATGTCATGTCCTACGATATTTTGGGATACTTTTGGCAATGTCATGTCCTACGATATTTTTGGATAGTTTTGGCAATATCATGGCCTATAATATTTTGGGATTAGTATAGTTCAGGGTTATAAAAGGAGATAGTCTGGGGAACAACCCTTCAGCAGATCAACACCAGTTGATGGATCAATAAAGCTTGTCTTGTCTTGTAATTCTCCATTTGTTTGTAATCGGTCCATAACATGTGGTGGATATTGTAGGAGATTTAGTAAAAAAAAAGCTTGTTAGTTGAATTGTAAGGTGGCCACCAAAGGACAAGACAATTGCAACAAAGAAACAAAGAACGAGGGAGATAATATGAAGTAGAAAAAAAATAGTGTTATAGTTATACATTGGCAAAAGTAATCATTGATGCAATTATAGTATGGCAAAGCTTGTACATTGTTAGCAAATGTTGATGACAATTCCAATTGATGAATAAGGTGAAACAAAAGAATTAAGTTATTACACATCTAAAGATAAATGGGCACCTTGGACAATGGACACCCCCACACATCAAGCAAGCACTAGGCAAAGTTCTACCATAGCCAAAACACCCATTGACTGATTTTTCTAAATTTACAAAACCTCACTATTACAAACTTATACAATTTTGCAAACTCAAAAAATCTTATTTGGTTTCTAGCATTTTGACAACCCCTAGAATCATCAAATGAGACAATTGTTTTGTTATAACCAATATGACCAAAATCTTCAAAAATCCAATGGACCAATTGAAAGCCCCTTTTCTACCATCCCCACAAAAAACATAGCCCTCCAAAGTTGTTCCCAATACAAAAAGAAGCTTTGCATCTTCCCACCAAGACCTTCACAAAAGCCCATTAATCATTGAGTTATTTGTAGCATATCTAGGGTTTGTTTTTCCAAGTAGATTCACTTCAAATAAATTTTTGACAAGATTAAGGGAATAATATAATACTAAAGAGAATGCATAAGAATAAGTTTTATGAAATGGACCAAACAACTAGTTTGCATAATTGGGATCAACAAATTAAAAAATGAATGTGAAAGAATGAATGGGATATGTTTTGACAAACATGATAAGTTCAGAAAAGTCATCACTTTCAACCCCATTTCACTTCACTATAAAGGACAACACCAAAGACTGTGAAACTATAACCCACCATTATAACTACGGATACCACCATAACTATAGCACCCTTGGCATTGCCCAACACCTGTAAGGCCAAGGCAGTAATGCGTTTGGTAACCAAGAAGTTGGTGAGGTTAACAAAATAAGCCATGGCAGAATCCACAACGAACAAAAAGAGGATGAAAATGTCTTTACACAACAATGATATGCAATAGATTGGGTTCCAACAACATAGTGGTAGTAAAAAGAACCATTACATGAATGAATGCCATGTAGAGAAGCAAATTCATGGAGTTGAATTTCTTGCCCTTGGACAAAAGTAAGATTCCTTGCACTATAAACTTGATTGCTCTCGAAACCATTGCCATGATGCACATCACAAAGCCATACAAATGGAAATTGGGTTCACCGTTGCTAAACATTGGGGGAGAATTATGTAGTGTAGATATGTAAAGAATAATGTCAAAGAGTAGTCACTTTGGAATCTAATATGCACTTGGCTTGCTAAATATTGTAGCATATATTACTTATTTTTGATCTACAAGGCAGATTGTTTTGATTACCTTTTAATAAATGAAAGGACAAATATGCATATCTATGGACTACAAACAAATCTCCAACACAACAACATTTGGAATGCAACATGACAATAAGTGCAGTCATAACCTTATGAAAATCACTCACAAAATGTCAAAAAAACTGTTGTTTGAGCTCAAGGTCAAAATGTACTAATGGTTTACTTTGCAATTTTGGAAGTAAAAGTTTGCAAGTTTGAATCACACCAAGCCCCCACCAAGTTAGTAGCCTATATGTTTGCCTACTTGCAACTAAGATATAGGTACATAGATCTTACAAAACAATGCCAATAATTTTGAAATTCTAAGTTAATCATTTTGATCCCCACTTCATAGATTATCTTATAACTTTTCCTGCAATATAATCTAATGAAACCACACATGTTAATTGCATTAAAGAAACATTATTTTATAATTATTGCAAACTTACATAATACTAACATAATATGATGATGTTGCTCGTTAAAAAAACATGTGTGTGAGTTTTGCAAAAATATAACAATTACCCAAACTTCACAACAAGGTTACAGTAATAAGCTTAACCTCTATAATAAATCAAACCAACTACTTCCACTAACCTCTACAAGAAGTTGGACCAACTACTTGCTGTTATCACTATAGCAAAAATGCAACAACACATTCCAACCACCAAAACGTAGAAACAATAGAAAAAAAACTTACTAAAAACAATGTTCATTTTGCCTTTTCTTCTCCTTTTCTCCTCACTTTCACAATTCTATCCACTTGAATTTCAAATTGCTTCTAGCAAAACAAAACCTACAACTCCAAAAACCTCACCGCTAAACACCAGTTATGTCTAACACACCACCCCAACCATAATTATAGCTCCAAAAACCTCACCCCCAAACACAAGCTAACTATGTCCAACACACAAGTGCAACCATACACAAAACCAACTTACAATGACACAAGACTCTAGAGCAAACTTGATAAACAAACAATGGATGGCCACCACCTCTAATGATCTTCAAACCTTAACCCTAACATGAAACCTAGTTGTTATTATAGTTTGAAACCAACTATTTTAATACATAGTTGTTGTTACATTATAAAATTGACTATTTTAATGCAAACATCATTTGAGTGCAAATCGATGTGAGAATCCTTGTCCCCTATAGTGGCAAGGCCTAACAAACATATTGAATTCAAGGGACCTAATTAACTATTTGGATTTATGGTACACTTGTACATGATGTCCTCCTATCATAAATTGTATGGAAAAAATGTTTTAATCAAGTTTGTGGGATTGGATTTTTGTTTCAACTTTGAAGGAGTTAATTTAGTCCTCAATTTGCTAGTTTTAATTTTAATTAGTTTTTTCTTTTTTTTAAAAAAAAAATTGAAAAAATACATAAAATTTCCAAGTTTTTCTTAAAGACATTTTTTGCAAAATAGTGAAAATTTGCCACCACAAAAGTCATTATATCATCGAGCAATAAACCCTTCAAATTTCCACCAATTTCAAAAAATATATAATCATCCACCTTATGGATTTGCTTTGCAAGTTCTTTTGCGATACAAGATGTGTAATTATATTGTTAAGATTCACGGAAACAAGGGATCAGATATCATAACAACTTGGCCAATTTCAACACTAATTATATTATTTTTAGAAACATTGAAAATTTCAAAAACTGATTTTTTTTTCAAAGAAAAAATATTCGTTCTTCAAAGGAAAACATTGAATTTTCAAGATTATTTTATTTGTTGCAATGAAAAATTCAAATTCAAATTAATTATTTGACAAGCATGTGTTGAAGTTGTCAAGGTCCTACCATAGCATAGTAGCAATAAGAACTTTCAAATCTCAAGTTGGCCAAGTTGAAAGAACTATTCAAAGTTGAGAATCCCAAAACCTTCTTTCACATTGGCTCATTAACCTATAAAGTGTCAACATTGATTTTTATTTTTATTTTCCCCATAAAATTGATGAGAATCATGGACTTGGTCAAAAAAGGTTTTTATTTTTATTTAATTTTTGGGCTTGAAAAAATTTGATTGCATTAATGGGTGCAATCTTACAACAAATGTGGAATACCAAATTAATTATATTCCTCTATTTGAATTTGTGGTGTTAAAATTTCCATGAAACATTTCAATAATCATGCAAAATTTCATTAAAAATTCACACTTCACACATTTTTAATATTTAAAAGCTAGGTTTTTTGGGGGAATTTTTATTGTGAGTACTTTATAATTAACTTCCCCTTCTTTGTATCAATAGCTTGTCCATAATCCATAGTATAATTTAATTGTATAATTAATTGAGGTTAGTGCTAAGATTGCAATTATTCACAATTACTCATAATTATATATTTCTCCTAAAGGTGATTAGGTGGTAAAATAATTTGAAATTTCTTCCAAATTTTTTATATTATTCTATGGGAAATTAGGCTAGGGTATTGTCAAAATGTGGACTTGCATGCTTAAGTAAAAACAAAAATTTCACTTTCTATTTGCATATTAAAAAAATGCTCATATGTTAAAAGATTAAAAAAAAGGTGAAATTTTTGTTCAAAAAAAGTTAAATGATGTTTTAAAAAATAAATATGTAATCTAATATCTTGTGAAGATGCAAAATTGAAAAATAAATAAATAGAAAATTTAGTCGAATTTACACTTGGAAAAAAACAATTTTCCAAAAGAATTCACTAACCAATTGTGGGTTACCATAAAAATAATTGTAATAGTAAAAAAGAATGAGAAAATTGGAGAAAATAAAAATTTAGAAATTAAACATTTTGGGCACCCATTATGGGTTACCATTATTTTTATTTTAAAAAAAAGGTTGTATGGTAATTGTAAAGAAAGAAAGAAAAAGGGGAAAATAAAAGAAAATAAAAGAAAATAAAACCAAAAACAAAAACTTCTAGGAACTTCCCGTGAGTACGCGCAGTCAAGCACGCACGCACTCGCGCGCAGTCTCGACGCACACTTTTACGCTCTTTGTGTACGCGCAGTCACGCACGCGCATTCGCACACGTGCAGTAGAGAAGAAAAGGGAAACAAGGAAAGAGCGCTAGTGTCGTGCGGTGCGGCCGTCGCCGCTCCTCTTGTCTCCGTCCCTTCTCTCGTCCCCTCTTTGTCTCACTCTCGTCTCGTCTCGTGGGAGACCATCACAGCAACTCGAGCTCGTAATCCTATTGCAACCGCCTCTGGAAGAGCGTGATTCCGGTGTCTTTTTTGTCGTTTCTTCTTTGCTTTTGTTCTGGTCTGTTTTTGTTTTGTTTTGTGGTCATCGGTTTGAGAATCTGAAAGAAGAAGAAGAAGAAGAAGAAGAGGAGGAGGAGCAGCAGGGGATGGTGTGTGTTGTCGGGGCGCGGCGGTGAATCTGAAGGCCAAGTAGCTGCTCAAGAAGCTTTTGTTGTTGTTTTTTTTTGGATCTGATTGAAGGATTAGGGGATATATTCCGGCGGTTAATTGTGTGTGCGTTGTTTTGGAGGTTGTTTTCATCGTGTGTGTGTGTGTATGTGCAAGGTGTTTCGTTTGTAGTATACCTAGTAGCCATGTTCGGACGTGCGCCGAAGAAGAGTGATAATACTCGCTATTATCAGGTGCTAGGTGTTTCCAAAACTGCGTCACAGGATGAGCTAAAGAAAGCTTACAGGAAATCTGCAATCAAGAATCATCCCGACAAGGGCGGAGATCCGGAGAAGGTATGTTGTTGCTGTTGTTGTTTTTGTTTTCTTCATCATCGTCGTCGTCGTCTTCTTCTGGATTCTGTCTGTACCTACCAGGGGTTATCGCTAGAAGATTCTTCCTGATCATGCACTCCAGTCCATGTTTGCGCGCCGTTCGCCTGCAGAAAATTTGTTCTGTTGTGAAGCCTAACAAGAAGCTTGTGTGTTAGTAGTGGCTAGGTCTCTAGGAGTTGATAACCAAGAGCACGATAACATCATGTGATTGAGTCTGTCTGATAACAACATCTTCTCTGTCGGCTCTTATGTTCCGTTCTTCACAAAAATTTCTCCCTCCCCAGGCATCGTGTGTAGTAGCTGATGCCAAAACTTGTTGCTCGTTGGAAGTAGGAACGTTGTTTTCTTGCTATACAACGCTAGATGAATCAGATTAGGAAACCAGCAATTCTATGTAAAAGTGACTGACTGACTGACCAATCATCAAATTTTCTGTCTTTGTGACTGCTGCTTTGCAGTTCAAGGAAATTTCCCATGCATATGAGGTGCTGAGTGACCCCGAGAAACGAGATGTGTATGACCAGTATGGAGAAGATGCCCTTAAGGAGGGAATGGGTGGAGGTGGTGCCTCACACAATCCATTTGACATCTTTGAGTCGTTCTTTGGTGGTGGTAGTGGGCATTCCTTTGGAGGTATTGTTTCCAATCCTTGGCCTCAACTTCCATTCCATCTGAATGGGTCTCAGCCATGTGAATGGCAAAGCTGATAGATCAGCTGAGCTCTCTAGCAGCAACTTGTATACCAATCCTTGGTGTCAACTCCATTCTATGTGTATGGGTTTCAGCCATGTCAATAGTAAGCAGATAGATCAGCCAAGCTCTAGAGCAGTTTAATTGTTTTACCTGTTTGATGACAGCCTTTGTCATCACTTCCTAGAGTTGAGAGGGGTTGATATTCTGATGTTCTGATATGTGAATGACATCACCTTAGCAGGTGGAAGTAGCAGAGGGACCCGGAGACAGAGAAGGGGAGAGGATGTTGTCCATCCATTGAAGGTCACTCTTGAGGAGTTGTACAATGGGACATCGAAGAAGCTCTCCTTGTCAAGGAATGTGTTGTGCCCTAAGTGCAAAGGGTGAGGCCTGTGACTAATTTCCTCTTGCAGCTGCTAAGTGGTGGTGGTGGTTGTGGTGGACTATTTGTTCAGAGACAATAAGAGTTGTGTAACAATGACTGCAATTGCTCTCTTGTGTCCTGTACTGCTTGTGTGCTTATATGAGGTTTTGGAGTGTAGTTCTGGATTAGCAGACAGTTGACATCTGTTGGGTTTCCACAGCAAGGGATCAAAGACGGGTGCATCATCCCAGTGTGCTGGATGCCAAGGCTCAGGCATGAAGATTTCAATTCGTCAGCTTGGCCCCAACATGATCCAGCAGATGCAGCATGTGTGCTCAGATTGCAAGGGATCAGGTTTGCTTCCTACTTGGCTGTTGTTTTCTGGCTCATGCATTTGCTTTTCCTCTCTTTCATTTGCTTTTCGTGCATTTGAATCATCTCTTTGTACTGGACCATCAATTGTGCTGGCTTTCTTTTGTCGCAGGAGAGGTAATCAGTGAAAAAGACAAGTGTGGACAGTGTAAGGGACAGAAAGTTGTGCAAGACAAGAAGATGCTGGAAGTTCATGTTGAGAAGGGTATGCAACATGGGCAAAAGATCACCTTCCAAGGAGAAGCAGATGAATCGGTAATGATTTTGTTCAAATTTCAGCTTTTCTATGCTTCAATTGCAACATAGAGATTCTCATCACCTCCAATCTTTACAGGGATATGTTAGGGTAGTGGCATGTTGTGGGAGTGTTTTGTTTGTGCTTTTGTTTGCTGTTGAACCAGAGTCTCATGCTACAGTTATTAGGATACTTCTTCTTTTGGCAGATTGCCTATCATGATATTTATAGACCTCTGGTAAATATGTGTTTGCCTCCTGATCATGCCTAGTCTACTTATTGACATTAATGACCTTGCATTGCAGCCAGACACACAAACTGGAGACATAGTGTTCGTTTTGCAACTGAGAGATCATCCCAAGTTCAAGAGGAAAGGCGATGATCTATTTGTGCAGCACACTTTGACCCTGCCTGAAGCATTGTGTGGCTTCCAATTCCCCCTCACACACCTTGATGGCAGACTGCTTCTTATCAAGTCCAGTCCTGGGGAGATTATCAAGCCAGGTGTTTTACATTTCTTTATTCTCTTGGCTGGTTTGCAAGTTGGAGCGTGGATTTTTTCACTGTTCAACCTGCCGCAGAACAATGTTCTGTTTCTGCCATGGGTTGACTGTGGAGATGGAGAATGCAAGAGATGCAGCCAAAGCTGTTAGTTGATGTGTCCTTCAGGCTTTTCTGTTTGAAAGTCTTTACTTGCTCAGTCCAGAGTAGTCATCTGGTTGATATATGAGTTGCACCTAACTTTGTAGTCTGCTTTGGATGAACAGGTCAATGCAAAGCCATCAATGATGAAGGTATGCCACATTATCAGCGGCCCTTCATGAGGGGCAGGTTATACCTCCAGTTTTCTGTTGAGTTCCCAGAAACTGGGTCTGTTTCCCTTGAGCAAATCAGGGCCTTGGAAGGCATCCTCCCACCTAGACCACTGAGGCCAATGACAGATATGGAGTTGGATGACTGTGAAGAAACGACTTTGCTTGATGTCAACATTGAAGATGAGATGAGAAGGAAACAGCAACAGCAGCAGGAAGCATATGAAGAGGATGAGGAAACTTCTGGACCACGTGTCCAATGTGCCCAACAATAGAGTGGGATTTTATTTGGCAGGGAAAGAAGTGGCAATGCTTAAGGTGATTGGATGCACAATCCCTCCTTCACATCTTGATCTGAGAAGATGTAGAGTTGGGCTGGTGGTTGTTGTAGGCAAGGATGAGAGTTGCAGACACACAGACATGTATAATCATATCTTGAAACATCTAAAAAGGTTGAGACTAGATTACTTGAATGTTTGATTTGAGGGTGCACACCACTTCACCGTACTGAGGGGGTATGAGCATCCTTATAGAATTGATGCATTGATTACAAGCATCTAATGATCCCTTTCATGAACTAGATGTTCTAAACTACCATTTGTCAGCATTCTTTACTAGGGAGTACATCAGATGTATTCTTTACAAGAGATGCAGGGAGTACAATGATCATAGTTTTTCCAAGGAAATTGACTGGTCTGGATGTTTATGCTAGCCAGACAGGTTGCTGTTGGTATCGCACTATTTATGTAACTGCATTGTGAGTTAGTGTGCTACCTGCTGTGCAGTGGGAAAGTCCCCTCAGCTCAATCCAGTAGAGGGTTGAGACATGAGTAAGTCATCTTTTCATAAATGGTAGAAGTTCAGAGCAGGATGCTCCATGAAGGAGAAATGGGATTTATAAGACTTGCTAGTACTATAAAATTGGTTTTCCTTGTAGAGATTCTGATGTTGGTTTGTGTTCGAGATTATAGTTCAAAATCTATTGCTAAAGATCCTGAGCATCTATTGCAAAACTCTTCTGTAATGTTGACCCCTTCATTTGGACTCTTTCTGGATGTAATGACCAATTGTACTCACCCCCAGTTCACTGTTGCAAGTGTGATGACCTTTCAGGAGCCATATGAGTGGGAATGAGAAACCCAGCTATATGATCCATGCTATTGTGAACCTGGTGGAGGTTGTATGATCATCCAGCATGAGGTTATTATCAACACTTTCTGAGGCCACAGTGTGGAACAGCCTTCAAGCATCCCTCCATGCCCCACACGAGACATTCATGTTCATGAGGTTAGTGTACGCTCAAGCTCTTTGAATTGGACTGTCTAATTTTCTAGTAATCACCTATTTTCCTACCTATCTAGCTATGTATAGGACTTACACAATGGGTTACTAAGGTGAAACCAGCTGTTTGAGGTTCATCTGCCACTTAACCATTCAGTGGATGGAGGGTGCATGGGGATGGATGCTAATTCACTCTGCCCCTATTACACAATCTCTTATCCTAGGAATGTGTGTAATATAGGTGGAAGTTAGACTGATTCCAAACCAAATTAAGTTGTGATATTGGAACTTAATTTGGTTTGGAATTCAAATTTAAATTTGAAGAATCCTTCTCAAAATTGCATCAGAAGGTTCCATCAAATAAACACTAGGGTCAGAAAAGCCAAACTGAAGGGTTAGTTCTAAAACCAAGCATCAAACAACACTTGTCAAAACTCACATTTTGTGCTCATGGGCAATTATACCTTCCATTCATGTGAAGTGGAGGTGGTGAATGTGACAGAAATAAATGTGATAAAAGCATTGACTATATGTGTTGCCAAGATGTTGTATTTGGCTACATAGAACAAGGGGCTCATTTGGCTACATAGATAAAAAAACAAAAGGCTAATGATACTTCACATTTTGTATGAAACTAAGTTGTAATTTTGTTTTCGTACAAAAAAATTATAAAACAAAAAATAAATGTGCAAGCTAAGATTGAATGTTGTGGTGACTTGCGAAGTCAAAATATTTCTAAACTAGCTTCGGTTGAGTCTTTTGATTTGGAATGGATACCATTGTAGCTAGCTACAACCTACAATCACATCTACAAAGAGCTGTTTTGGGAATTCCAATACTGGTAATGATCACGGAGGTAGGGTTGCCATCTTGTAATTGGATTCAAGAATACTTGTCAATTTGGTGAGAAAATTTCAAGTTGTGTGTAGCATTCCAACTTTTGTTCCATCTACCAAAGAACAGACAAATAGATAAATCCATTGAAGAAAGAAAGATTGCCAACACCAAAATCCAAATCATGTGAAAATATCTTGAATTGCAAAGTATTGAAGCATGATATATTTGCAAAATTAGCATTCAAGTCTATGAGTTGATCAATTCCACCAAATTAGATTCTAAGTAAGTTGAAGAGGATTTCAACCCTAACCCCCAAAAGGGTGCTGCCCATTGCCCATTGTAGTTCAAGCCTTGCTTGCACCCAAAACCCAATTAGAGAACAAACTCAAAAAATTTGCAAAAAACTTCACCTCAATTGCATGCTTAAAAATGCAACACCTTTATATTTTTGAGCAATTGACATGCTCTTAGTTCAAGTAGTAATGAACAAAATATCAACCTGTACAAGAGTGGAAACTCATTAATTTTAGATTCTTAGGACTTCAATCTTGGGACTTGTAAGTGAAGTAGTTGCAACCTACCACTGTTGTTAAATTTGTTGCAAATCCTAAAACAAAAACCACAAAGAACTGTTCATAATTACAAGTCACAAACCAATTTGCTAGTTCTAAATTCTCACAAAACAAAAATAAAATTTACATGCATTTGAACTTTGAGGAGGAGAAGAAGAATCCATAATTTCATTTTTTCTCTTATTACTATTGCGCGTAGCTTGTTTTTCTTTCCCTAGAATCGCCATACCCTAATCCCCGTGCTTTTTCAAAGATTATTAAAGTTCATGCACAATGAGCTTGAATGAATTTAGAATCCTTCCTCTCCAAAAAATTTGATAGCAAACATAATTACACAAAAATACACACATCAGACAATATACACAACAAACATCCACAAAATGAAAAAAAATGAAGAGATGACCAAAATTGTAATATTAGAAACAACAAAAAATAGTTTTATATTATAAATAGGGACATTTATGCATCTACACAATATCAAACCTTACAAAGCCACCTGCCAATGTCCTATTCATACCAAAAAAATTGCACAATGAAAAAGTGTTGATTATAAAAACTAGTGCATAAATTCAAGTGTGTGTTCTATAATTTCTTTTACATAAAAATTATGATGTTAAACGTTTGTTCATCCTTGATAAAATTAAATACCTACACAATAATGTTCTCATCCAATTTGATGTATTTAAAAAGCTTATGGTCAACAATGGTGAATGTAACAATTTTCCACCAAATCTTTGTAACTAGGTTGAATTAATTGTCTTTTCGCATGGTTGTTTCCACATTATGCACCATGGGAGTCTTGAAAAATAATTACATATCAAGGGTTTTACTTGAGACTAATATAGGAAAACGTTTCACACATTCACCAACCACCTTGTAAGGGACACAAAATGTTGCCTTCAACACACTCAAATGAATGTGAAATTTCTCTTCTATGTTTTGACCATTTATAGCCCAATATTGTGGATACACCACAATTGGGGTTATCATTACCTCATGTTCTACGAAGTGGGAATCAAGCTCTTTACGAAAGTCTTTTAGCCATGCCTTCACATTCTTCTTTAACTTTGTTAACAACTTGGTTAAAGGCATCTTTAGTAATATGTTGTTTTTCTTCAACACCACCAAGATGAAACTAATAGATAGGATATTTATAGTCCACAAATGGTAACACAAGATAAACAATGTCTTGTTTGCCATTTTGATTAAAAATCTAGTTCAAAGGGGAAATTGGTTAAAACTTCAACTAAATTGAAATCATCAAGAACTGGATCTTCATATTTGGCAAAAGGATGACAATAAAGTCGATATAATTTTTGTTGGGCCAATGTGATAGACTCCACAAAATCATAAAAACATCTTGACTTTGAGCAATTTTGATTAGTGCATGGACACACTTAAGCATGGGACGAATAAAGGGGAACCCAAAAATGAGTTTGACATCACATAAAACATGTAGGTTTTTAGAAACAACTTCACTTTTAGAACTTTCAACATGCATCTTGACAATTAACAAATGATATTTTACATTTAGAGAAATTATAAAGATCCAATGCATTTTGATGTTCTAGAATAATTTGTTGCCCTTGCTATTGATTAGATCAATAAATTAATGGAATTTTTCAGACTATGCACAAAGAAAGAAAACAATGTTTATAATAAACCTTTTAGCCTTTTCATCATATCCAATTTTAACAAAATGACCACTACCAAATTCGTCTTATGGCCAAAACAATGAACTTTAGTGAAAAAGGGAATGACCTTATTTTTTAATTGTAATGTAACGTCAATTTGATGGCCCTAAAACATCATGTTACCATTGCACCCCATGTTGATCAACTTGCCTCCCAACTTTTAATCCACCAAAAGCTAATAAAATTTTAAGCATCAATGTAAATATGTTATTAAATGTTGCAAAGACACCAATTGTTTCAATGCATAAGAAGATGGGAAACTTTTTTTAAATTTACATCACATACAAATGGATTCACAACCACTATGTGTTGTTAATTGTTGTGATTTTGTTCATAAAAATGTTAATGAAGGCAATTGTTATAAATGCACCTTTTGTGGCATGATTTCTGCCATGCCTTAGCTTGAAGAATTAGTTTAACATTTCCTTTCAACATTTTTTCACTTTCAACATTTGGAACAAAACATTGAAGCCTTCAAGATCAATCATTGGACAATTGTGAACAAATATCATCACAAATTTTAATATCATGAAATTTTAATAAAATTTGTGCAAAAATTGTAAAACAATATGTCCATGCAAAATCTGTGGGCTTCAAAATGTGAAAATGGCACAAAAATATAAATAAATAAATAAATAAATATTGTTTCTATGTAAATGATATATATTTTTACTTATGATGTTTTGATATGAAATATGTGTGATTTACATTTAAACTAAATATATGTGATTATTGTGATATAATTTTGTATAAAACTATGTGATTTTTATGTATTAAACATTCACGTTCACATATGTCATTTAAAAAAATTGTCTCATTTGTTTGTATATTTAAAATGTTGTTCATATTAACCATAACATAAATTCAAGCACATTTTGTATGAACTTATGAAAATTGGATTTTGCACAAAACTTGTAAAAACCTTATGAAGCATGGTAATTTTGTGATGTAATAACTTGGTGCATTCTAAGAATGAACAAGTTTACATTGCTAATGATAGGCCTTTTGCCCTAAATTTATTCTAGTCCAATGTCACCTCTAACCACAAATACAAATATGTCTAATTTGCAATTTTTTATCACATCATCACAAACTTACCAAATTCATATGTTCATATAAATTATGTGCAAAATTTGATTTTCATAGGTTTATTCAAAAATCATATGAATTCCATGTTATGTTTAATATGAATGATATTTGTACGTATTCAATATTATAAATATTCAAATGGATGAAACAATATTGTTTTTTATGACATACATGAATCAATGTTTTTTTTGGGGGGAAATTTTTGCAACTTAGCAACAAAAGGAGAGTTAGTGAATCCAACAAAAGGACTTTTGAGATTTAAAAAAAACAATTCACCATATCTTGACCAAAAAAACTTAAAGTCACCATATTTAAATAGTGTGTTCTTGTAGGTTGCTAGAACTAGGTAGGATTCCAAAAAAGATCTATTAGTCCACCAGGACAATCACTATTTATTGTTAATTAATGTTGAGGATCCTAGCTAGTGCACCTATTTGAGGAATTTGAAAAAAAACATTAATATGAATTTTCATGTGTAATACACAAATTACATCCATTTGAATATTTAAAATATTGAACATATCATGATATTTGCACATATTTAGTTAAAATGTAAATTGTACATATTTGACATTATTAAATGCATCATCAAGATGATGTGAAGTGAAAGCACACTATGGGGGGCCAAGATTGTTGTCACGTTATATTATTTCTTAGGGGTACCATGTTTGAACTTCAACCATGTCATTATTATGAAGGATTTTTAGAATTGTTTTGAATATTATGGTAAGTTGAAACCCCAAAAAGTCAAATGCCCAAGAAATTACATTTTTTTATTTAATATGATGTGACGTTAAATTATATTTATGCAAAAAGTGGTATGTCACAATGTAAAAAAAATTGCAAATATGTTCAATAAATGATTGAAATGATTTTTAATATTTATAAAATTTGTAGTGTTTACTAAACATTATAATTTCATATGATTAAAATAAATTTGTGAGCCATGTGAAAAGTTTGATCATTATCATATCACAAATGGTTTTTTTTCATAATGATGAACATAAATATGTAGTTACTAAATTTTTTTACAAATAATTGTTTTCAAATGGAAGATGACAACAAATGTAAGGTGGGCCATTTTTGAAAATTCCATTTCAAATTTTTTTTGGTTGACTAATTCAAATTAAAAGTTAGTGTAGTCTAAAATATGAAACAAATTTCATTATATTGCATATATCATAAATATACCTATTATTCCTTGAACTTTTTTTTCAAATAATAGTTAATAATATTAGATTTTTGAAAATAAAATAAAAACCCCATAAACCGAAATTTGAGGTGTATATCTTACACAAATGTTATGAAATTGTTCATGTTGAACCTTTCATAATGTGCTTTCACCTTGGGTGGGTTATCATTAGATGGTGGTGGTGAGGAAGATGATGGTCCAACTTCATTTTTGAAGGCAAAGTGATAGCGTAAAAAGGTTTGAATTCAAAGTCTTTGAGAATCTATAAAGGAACAATGGTGTTTTAGGGTGTGATAATTTTAAAAAAATAAAAAAAGAGGTTGTAAGATAACCTTCAATTCATAAAGCTCAAACAAGATAAGAAAAGGAAGTGGTAGGAGATTATAAAGTTCAAAAAATTCAAGCCAGATGAGAGAAAGAGGTTGCAAAATAACCTTAAATTTAAAAGTTCAAGCAAGATATTTGAAGAAAGTTGTAAGAGGTTATAGGATTCAAAAAACTCAAACAAGATGAGAGAACAAGGTTGTAGTATGACCTTAAATTTATAAAGTTAAAACAAAATAAAATAAGAAGGTTTTTGTTGTACAAGATTCAAAAAGTTCAAACAAAATGAGAAAATGAGGTTGCAGGATAATTTAAACTTTAAAAGGTTTAAACAAAATAAAATAAGGAGGTTGTAAGAGATTGTAAAGTTTAAAAAGCTCAAGCAAGATGAAAAAATGAGGTTGCACCTTAAATTCAAAAAGTTCAAGTAAAATAAGAAGAGGTTGGAGGACTTATAAAACTTAGAAAAATAGTAAAAAAACTAACATACTCATATTGAAACCATAAAAAGATTCAATGTAAGCCTTAGTTAAGACTTGAATGATGAATAAACACATGAATGTGCAAAACCATGCATTGTATAGCTTGAAGCTTGAAAAAGTTCAATTCATAACCAAATTCTTAGTGATGACCCTAAAATCTCAGCTCCCAATACATGCAAATTTTGATTGTTAAGTTTGAAAGAAACAAGCTTTGAATGTAGATCCAAAACTCTTAAATTAATTATGAACTTAGAATTGGAAAGTGTAAGTCATTACACTTGGACTAAAATCACTTTGAAATTTAAAGTGATGGAGTTTGAGTTTTGAAATTGTTTGATTTTATATTTTCAAAGCTCAAACACCATTAGACTTACAAAACAATTCCACTGGTCATTGTAGCTTGCAAACATTCCCAAATTCTCACATTAATCAAATTCCCTCCTCATTATTATTGAACAACTTGTAATAATATGTTGAATCCAACCATAAGTTTTCAAAATCTAAACCCATCATAGATGTTCCACCAAAACAAATTTAAACAAACATACATAAAGGTTACTATCATCACAATGCATATGATTTATGAATATGGATCCAATTCCTATATAGTCCCTCTGCAAATAAAAGTGATGACGAATTTTTCTTGTGCTTGTGTGACAAGGTGTAGGTGAAATCAATGGTTGTTAATGTGGAGTTAGCAAAAAGGCTTGAAATGTGCAAGGAATTATGGTGATGAACTTTTGAATGATGGCAGTCAGCATGGTGAGAATGCAATGGGATGGAAAAATGTAATGGCAAATTTAGGGTTTTAGTTATTTAAATGATGGTGATGGTGCCACGTAATAACATGAAGTTTAGGCAAATTGGCTTTAATTTGAGCCCTAAATTTATAGTGGGGATGCTATAACGTTTTTAATTGTGTCACCTTTTGACAAATTTTCATCAAAATAAAATGATTGATGAAAAGTTCCCCAAATTATAAAGACTTCCTAGCTTCATTTTGGGTGGGTTTTTAATTTAGGAATGTTTCATTTTGAAGGCGTTATTCTACACATAATGATTAATTTTTTTTAAAAGGCCTTTTCGAAGCATAATTGGCATGTATAAGATGCAAGTCCCTTCCATTTGTGAAAACGGATATTCGTGAATTGGAGGACCCTTTCATTTGTAGAAGAAACACCATTGATGTTTCAAAGATGTGTTATGTCCATATCAATATTATAGGTTTGTAAAGGTAAAACTAATTTCCTTTGTATCATTATACGAAAGAAAATTTCAACAAATTAAAAGTTCTCCCACATATATAATAACTGACAAATCATGTGGTTTCTTTAAAAATTTAATTTGAATAAAAGAAGAAGATTATGTTAATGGATTCCTAAATTCAATTACTACCTAGCTCACAATGCTTATTTAACATTTATATATATATATATAAAACCAATTCATATTGAAGACTTTTCGAGAAGATTCACATTAATAATTCTATTTTCAATTGGAAAATATATTTATATATAGATAACATTGTTAGTTAGTTTTAAAGATCCATATTACATATGTGTGCATGCACATGCATGTGTACACTTGATTTTGTACTTGCCATACATATATCAAGGGGAACCAAGTTCCCCACCCCACCTTCTAAGGCTTTGGCCCCAAATGGCAAGTACCCATATGGTTTAGTTGACCATGTCAAATCGACTGTAGCCTAACTGGATTAGTTATAAGAGGTAACATTTGACCACATAGTCAATTGAACCCTTTAGGTTTTTTCAGTTTTTGTGATGTTGCTCAAGTGGCAATCATTCATAAGAAAAATTTAGCCAAAAATTTGGCAATATTCAAAATATGAAAGTAGGAAATCTTAAGCACTCTTTCATGTTGTTGGCAATTGTGGTGAAATTAAAAAAAAGCTTTTTTTGGGGCAATTTTTCAAAACTTGGAATTTGTGACCAAATATTCCCTTTTCAAAATATTTTTCTCAAAATGGCTAAAATTCGCCACAAAAAACCCTCTGGTAGATAACAATGTAAACCCCTTTTTTTTCCTTTTTTTTTTTTTGGGGGGGTGGCTTTTTTTCCAAATTTGTGAAGTAGGTGGGTTGGTGGTGATCACACACAAGAGGACTTAGCCAAATTTGGCGAGAGGTGACAGGGGAAAGTAGAAAACTTTCCTATAATTTAGTGAGTTGTTGGAAGCTAAATATGGCAGCTTGAGAATTTTTTTTTCCTCATAATGTGGCGACTTGGATCCATTTTTTCCAAATAAAATAAAAATAAAATAAAATAAAAAAAATCCTTTTTACCTTTGGCACCCTACATTTTTTTTCTTCCTTACAAAAGTTGCGAAAATTCACCCCAAAAAAACCCCCAAAAAGAAAAGAAAATAAAAGAAAAGAAAATCCCCCTTTACCCAGGTCTTGCCAGCTACCTCAGCCTAGGTAGGTAGATATTATTCTAATTATTATTGGAAATTATTATTGTAAGTAGGTAGGTGGGAGCGATTGCTCTGATTGGTCGACATTTTAGGGTTTTCCTGCTTCTCTTTCTTGTTTGTTTGTTTGTTTGTTTGTCTGGCTCAGGCTTCTTCTGTTTTGCTTTGTGTTGCAGCAACGACACCAGGGCAAGGAGACCTGGACAGACAGACAGACAAAGCGAGAGCAAGAGAGAGAATGATGAGAGTTTTGAAGATTCTTGGAATAACCAGGAGCAACGCAAATGTGCGATTCTTGGATTGTTGTTTCTTGTTTTGTGGTGGGTTTTGTTTCTGAAGCAGAAAGTGCAGAGACGAGAGATGTGGACACGACCCACGACTCCCCTTTCTGACGGATCGAAGGAAAACCCAAGAGAAGTGGCGTTGTGGAGGTGGAGATGGCAAGTGAAGTTTGTAAGTAAGCTGAGAGACTAAGTGTCGAATTTGAAACAGTGCTTCTCAGCATGGATAGATTAGAGTCGTGGAGTTTTGTTAATTGAGAAGAGAGAGATAGACGGACGCACGCACGCACGCACGCATACACACACACACACACACACACACACACACACACACACACACGCACATAGAGACAGAGATAAGACAGGGGAAAGGGGCGAGAACAAGGAGGAGGAGGAGGAGGTGTTGGGGGAGGTGCTGGAGAAAGGAAGGAGGAGAGGAGAGGGAGAGATGGGGTCGTTGACGCCATCAGTGCGTGTGCGGAATGTACCGGCACCAGCTTCATCTCTACCGCTCTCCAACGGCGTGATCAACAACAACGGAGGTCATCATGCAAGCAATGGCTACATGGATCATCTACACGAAGAGTTGGCCGTGTTTGAGAGTGATGTCTTTGATGCGCAAGCTTATGTGGAAGCCAAATGCCAGTCCATGAGCGAGAAGGTATGTTTTCTCTCTGAAGAAACGCCAACCATGCTTTGTCATCAGCTACTGCTGCTCAGCTATGTCCTCTCCTCAGCAGCTGTTTTGTTGCAGCTGAGGGTTTTATGTCCAGCTAGGGTTAAGCATGCTCATGCAAAGGGGGATCTGCATCTCTAGCAGGTAATGAGAGATTGGTTTTGTTTTCTGTTTTTTGGTGGAAATTGGCAGGGCATCCGAAAATTGTGTGAGGATCTGCTGGACTTGAAGAGATCATCAGCTGAAGAGATGCGGAAAAGTGTGTATGCAAATTATGCAGCTTTCATTCGGTGTGTGTCCTCTTTGCCAAAGTGAACTACTACTACAGAAGTTTCATTTAGTGAACTAAAAATGGTGGAAAAGAAAAGAATTGAGGCGGGCACTAGATTTCAGTTCCTACTTGAACTTGAGCTGGATTGGAACTCAGGGAGCTGCTGAACTTTGCCATCAACCGAGAGCTTCCCATAGCTGTATGCTCAGAAGTCAATACAATGGGAGCTGTTGTTCAGTGCCAAAGCTACTCTTCTGGCAGAAGGCCTAATCACTGTCAAAATCTGTAACAGAGAAAGGGCTCAAATCATAAGTGTGGAGAAGTTCTGAAAATGTCTTGTTGGCTTTAAAACTGCATAATGTGATTTGTGGTTGTGGTGGTGGTTCCATTGTATATCAGGACTTCACGAGAGATCTCAGATCTTGAAGGAGAGCTCCTGGCAATGCGCAATCTCCTGTCCTCACAGGCTGCTCTAGTCCACACCTTGGCAGAGAGTGGAGCGTCCAAACCAGTAGGCAGCATGAAGGGAGACAATGCCAAAAGGGACCTCCCCGGAAATGAGAAAGTGCTGTCAGAGCTAGAGAGGCAAGCAGAGGCTCTCCCAGATATTCTTGATGTCCTGTTGGCTGAGAAGAAGGTAGAGCAAGCACTGTTGACTTTAGATGAAGGGGACAGGTTAGTTACTGAGGGACTCAGTGATAATGGTAAGGCCATGAGCTCTTCTGCAGCTATGCAACTACAGGATGCCTTATTGGATAGGCGAGTAAGGCTGGCTGAATATCTGGCAGAGGCAACACAGCAGCCATCTGTTCGTGGAACAGAACTCCGATCAGCAATTGCTGCTTTAGATAGGCTTGGTGATGGGGCACGTGCTCATACACTGTTATTGAACTCCCACCATGAACGTCTTCAGCACAATATAAGAGGACTTCGACCTAGTGGGACATCATATGGTGGGGCATATACAGCTGCACTCTCGCAGTTGGTCTTCTCTGCTATAGCCCAGGTTTGATCTCTTTGTTTCAGAGTCACCATATGGTATGCCAAATTCTGAGGATTCATCAATAGCCAGTTTTATGGATCTGCAGCTCCAAAGAGTTTGTTTTAGCTCAAAATCATGAGTGTAATTGATCTGCTGAATTAGAAAGAGCTACTCTTCAAATTTTCTTTTAAATTGAACTAGAGGTTTGTTTAACAAAGATAGATTTCTGTTTTTGGCTTTTCTGCTATTGGAACCTTCAAAATGATCATTTCAAAGGCCTCTTAATCTTATATGAGGCTCTTTTGAAAACCCACCTTATCCTCTAAATTTCTTACTCTCAAAATTCTACTTCTTTATCTCTGTTTTTTTACTTCCCTTTTCTTGCCTTTTCCTTTCTCTTTCTCATTTTTCTGTGTTCCTTGCTCTTCTTGGGGTTTTTGGGGTCTTCATCTTCTCTTTTGAATTTTGTTCATCCAGACAGCATCATGGCTGAGTTTGCCCATTAACTTCCTGGTCTTTGTGACACAAACTCAGTATGTTATTTAGTGTTTGTCCACTAATGAAGGCAGTGTGGGTTTCCTCTTTGTCATGATTGCTGATTGGTTTCCTTTTTTTGTCAAATCTGAAATGTCAATAACCTTGATATCAGATCATCACTCAATTCTTATCGGGTTGACTTAGATTGTAAGTATTGAGAAATTATCAGTACTTCTGAAGACTGAAATGGCGAACTTAATTAGTCTTCAGAAGAGAAAAGGTTGCATTTCTATGCTTGCTATTAAAATGAGAAGGATTTTGGTTTGGTGTTTCTGCCTTTGGAATCTTAAAAATGAATCTTTCAGGGGCTTTTTAATCCTGAGTGGGGGAGGGGGCTTTCCAAAGTCATGTTTGCATAAGATGGTATTTACCCGAAGCACTGCTTGATGTTGATTGAAGTCAGCACTGTGTTGAGTCTTCTTTATGCCAACTGGCCTTCCATGTTTTGTGAAGTCTCTAAGTTGCAGCTCTCTTTATGCAGGCTACAAGAGATTCAGAGGCAGTGTTTGGGGAGGAGCCTGCATATGCTTCTGAGTTATTGCTGTGGGCTCATTCTGAAACAGAAATGTTTGCATCTCTAGTCAAGCGACATGTTCTATCTGCATCAGCAGCTGCTGGGGGGTTACGGGCAGCAGCAGAATGTGTCCAGATTGCTTTGGGTCACTGTCTATTGCTGGAAGATCAAGGACTGGCACTCTGTCCAGTCCTCTCTAAGCTTGTGAGGCCTAGTGTAGAGCAGGCGCTGGAAGCAAATCTTACAAGAATTGAAGAGAGTGTGGCTGCACTGGCAGCAGCTGATGATTGGGTGCTCACTCATCCTCCTGCTATGCTGCGAGGTTCATATGGACTGCGATCCTCATATGGTGCTGGCTCTGGAGGACTTGCATCTGTTTTGAAGCTGTCTAGCAGTGCTCATCGATTCAATTTTATGGTGCAGGTGTGTGAGTTGCTTTGGTACTTTTGGTATTCATTGGCATATTATGCAATAGATTGTCATCCCTGTGCCTGCTTCTCATCCGATTGTGTGTGCATTAGGAATATTGATCATGATGCAATCATTGCAGGATTTTCTTGAGGATGTGGCACCTCTGATAAGCATGCAGCTGGGAGCTCCTACCCTTGATGGTCTTTCTATGCTCTTTGACCAGTACATAGATATGCTCATCAAGGCAGTGCCCAGCCCTGGGGATGATGAGGATGGTGGGGCAGAAAATGGAGATGACAAAAAGGTGAGTGACAGAGTTGAGTTCACATGGGCAAGTAATTGATGATTCTATTTTCATATCATTGCACATGCAATCCTGTCTCTGACTGGCTGGATGGGATGAAGCAAAAGATAGAGAACGGTTGAGGACATGCACTTGTGTTCTAGTGGTTGTAGATAAACCTTGTAGCCCACACTTCCGGCATCAACTCTGAAAGGACCATACATGCTCAATCAGAAGCCTATATTTGAAAATCTCAAGTGTATCTAGTTGGTTGTGTCAGGTACGAATTGCAGTAACAGAAGCACAGCAGCTTGCACTTTTGGGGAATGCCTCAGCATTGGCTGATGAGCTCTTGCCACGTGCAGCTGCAAAGCTTGTGCCTGGAGGTGTGCATTTAATGGTGGGCAGAGATGATATCCGGTCAGGGATTCGCCGTGGCAATACAGACAGAAGCCAGTTTGCAACAGTGGCTACACGTTTACCAGAGCTCAAGGATTGGCGGCGGCGGCTGCAACGTGGTGTTGATAGACTAAGAGATCATTTCTGCAGACAATGTGTCCTTGAGTTGATTTACTATTCTGATGATGCTGAATCACAGCTCAGCCCAGAGATGTATTTGAACCTTGATTATGACGGAGCAGATGTAGCTGCTTGGCAACAGGAACCAATGCCCTCTGCAATATTCCAGGTGCACTTTCCAGCATGGGTTTAAATTCTGGTTCCACATCTACTTGCCCAGATTAATATAGTTCCCAGTTACTAACAGGAGGATGCTGCATGGCAGGCATTGTTCAACAAGCTGACCTCTATACAACAGACAGCAAAAGAAGTGCTAACTGGAAGGGAGAGGGTGGTAGCAGTGTTGCTGATGCGCCTCACAGAGACGCTCGTTATCTGGTTGTCTGAGGATAATGATTTTTGGGATGCATTGGAAGAAGGGGAGAGCAGCCTTGGCTCTATCGGTTTACAGCAAGTATGTGTCAACCTTGCTCGTGTGTACAGATATATTACAATACTGATTGTTTGGACAATGCAGCATGAGAATGGATTGTAAAAAAAATCATGCTAAATAGTGGTGCTCTAACATTAAGATATGGGCTATTTTGGGCAGTTTGTGCTGGATATGCAGTTTGTGATTCAAGTGGCTGTGAATGGTCGTTTTCTATCGAGGCATATGTCACAAGTGGTGGCTGATATCTCTTTGCGAGCAGTTAACACTTTTGCATCCACAGGCGCTGATCCTAACAGGTTTCATTTGACCTACCTGATAGAATATTCACATTACATCCCACAACCCAAAAATTGTATGTCAGCAATCTGGATAGGATGGACAATTTAGCAAATTTATTTGATGCCCACAGCATTTTTCTGTTCTGAGGTATTGGCACATTGCTGCTGAGGCAAAGGCAGTAGACTGGTGCTTACAGCTATGTAGTTGACTGTCACTGGTGAGATGGAGCTTGTAGCCAACAAGAACATGGTCTGAGGCTGGAATATCTTGCCTTTAGTTGGTGGGTGCAGGAATATGCCACTAATGGAAATTATGTCTGTTTTGTGCAGTGTGTTGCTTGATGATGAGTGGTTCTTGACCTCAGCTCAGGATGCCCTCCGCAAGCTTTTGGACGGCTGGAACCGCCAAGTCAGTAGCCCGACAGCCTCAATATCAGCACAATCTGTCTCCTCATTCCGATCACATGGGAGTGAATAAAAAACCCCATTTTTTAGAGAGGTTTCTTGTAACACTGTGAACCAGACATGTTGAAAGTTGATCAACAAAAAAAGCATTGACCTGAGCCTGCCTCACACAGCTCTGAACGGTAATAATGATAGCATTGAAGTGCACCATGTAGTTAAATCAGGATGAGCCTAGCTTTTGTATACACTACTATGTTTCAGAACATTGTTTCACCATGGGACAATGCCCTGGAGAGTTTCTAATTATGTTAACAGTTCTTTTTTTGGAGCTGTGTGTGCAAAATAAATTAATCTCTCTGCCCCCAGGTGTAGTTTCTCATCCTGAGCATGGTAGTGAGTGCATCACAGTTGCATGACTTCATAGCCACTGGAAAAGAGGTAATATCTAAACTTGGCAAACAAAGTGGAGATTCTGTGAGATTTGATTGACTTCCTCTTTCTATCAAGTGGGAACTCATGTTACTTGAGTATATTTGCACCTTGGAACATCATTGTACTAAAAATTGGTCTTAGTGATATACAGCAAATCATGCAAGCTGAGAGGGCACCAGCCAAAGAGGGGCCAAGCCAAGAGTGCTAGCTGCTGATGTCAGGACATTCTCCTGAAGGCTTTTGGGAGTGCAGCAGAAACTTAGGATGAAGATTTTTGTGCAATTCTTTGCCCTGAAATTTTTGAGCAGATTGTGTTGTGTCATGGGCAAAGAAGTCAATGTGGAGTAATTGAAAGTATTTGTGTAATCCTTTGCCCTAAAGTTTTGATCAGATATTATGTAGTATGGGCACCCACAAACAGGAGCTGATGAAGAAATTGATGGGGAGTAGTGGCAACCAGCCATTGGCATTTGTCATGATGGTGATGATCTTATACTTTGTAACACTCTCTCACAAGGTAAATAGCTCCACTCATTCTTGTCATGTTTGTCAAGGTTATGACTTCATTTGTTCTTTTCACGTTTGTCTTGGTACACTCAATTTTTGCTGTGATTGTTTTAGTTTGGCCAAAAGTGACATACAGTTCCACCTTTGGAGTGTTAATTGTCAGTGTTTTCTCATACATATGGGTAGGTGATGCTTCAGTTTCCAAAGTTCCAATTGGAAGTGTTGTCACTGTTTAGATGGCAGGTGGGAGTTTGGAGGAAATGTATGGTTAGTGGCCTAGTTTTGTTATGAAAGATGAGATGTTGTTCTTGATGTGGGACATTAAGCATAGAATGTCTTGTATGAATTATTGTTGGAGTGATGGAAGTGCTTGGACAATAACTGGAGTGTGTGTGTGTGTGTGTGTGTGTGTTTGTTCTTAAAAAGACAAGCACTTGGCTGGATGCTGCGACTAGTAATGGCTGTGGCAGAAAAACATGTTGTGGGAGAGAAATACAACCTCCTTACAACATTCATGAATAGAGGGGTCTCACATGGGAGTTGGGAGTCCTGGGATGCACTGGGTCTCCAAGGGGCTTGGGTGTGAGTAGGGAGTCTCCAACAGCACTGGGTTGAGGGAGTGTGAAACCGATCTAAACAATTGCTAACTTCAATAGAGAGGAAAATTGTTGTGCTTCAAATTAAGTTCTAGAAAATGGATTCCAAATTGCAGGTAAAACTAACTTGGGGATTAAGCAGTGGTTCTAAGCCTAATACACCTAATGCAACTAATTTGCTGCCAATCTACACAAGTTTGATGCAAGTGTTTGCTGGAGCTTCCGTCCTATAAGAGCATCTCCACCGTTGCTCAGTACAGGACCCTGCACTGGAAATGTTGGATGAGGTTTATCAGTCAAATCCAGTGAATCCACTCAAAGACTTCTGGGATCATATTTATTGACTGCTCTCTGTTTCTGATTCGCTAGATAGTTTGATTGGTCCAAGTGGGTTGCTCTTTGTTGTATCCCCGCCTATTTGCAGTACCCGTTTCAGTATCATGGGTGGGGTTGGAAAAGTTCGAAACTAAAACTTGGATGTGAGAAATGTTTTTGCAAGGTCACATATTGTGAGCGGTGTTGCAGATGCTACAGATGCTGTAAGGGATACCTAGACTACAAAATGACAGATTTTTTTATTTGTTCCCCATTTCATACATTCGCACATACACATGTGCATAACAGAATGCACATATGTACATGTATGTGAATAAATACATGCAGAGCGCACCAGATATGAATTACAACATCAAGAAAACTTTCGTTTCTTTGTTTTTTCATGAGAACGTTTTGGAGATTTTGAGTTTGTGAAGTCCAAGCCTCCCGTGTATAAATGATGTGTACATGTATAAATATGTACGTATATGTACATAAAGAAATACATACAAATCCCTCTAAATGAGATGCTGATCCAGTGAAAGAAAACTCTTGTTTCGTTTGTTTTTTTCTGTTTAGAGTTTTGTGAATTTCAAGCCTCCCATTTTGCTTCCCAGATTGTTTGTTTGTTTGTTTTTTCCCCTGCCTTCTTGGATCTTGTTGTTGCTCCTAATCTTATTACTGATGGAAAGCTTTTAAAAAAAATTCTTAGTCTTTTCTTTGTGTCTTTTTTTTTAATCCTCTTTGAAACCAATTATATTGATGCCGTTCTGATCCACTTGTAGCTTGCTATCGATTCCAGTGTTTATCCTCTTCGTTGTTTACAACAGCAGAAGAAGAAGAAGAAGAAGAAGAAGACGAAGACGACGGCGGAGAAAGAAAGAGACAAGAATAGGAAGAACAGGAACAAGGACAAGAATTGGAAGAAGGAGAACTAAAATTGTTTCGCAGTAGATGCAGTCGATGGAGACTGTTGTGACTTCTTCCTGCTTGCTTCTGCCTGCTTCTGCCTGCACTGGTACAGTTTTCCAATTTGCCGCTCCTAATTCCTTTACAAATGCGGAGCTTGTTCTCGTCGCTTTTAGTTTGTTTTTCTTTCCTCTCAGGCCTCTCAGGACAGGAGTGAGAGATCTGGTCTCTGTCTCTGTCTGTCTCTGTCTCGACTCTCTCTATCGGTCTGTCTTCTATTGCGCGTGCATCTTTGACGATCTGTTGTTGTTGTTGTTCTTTAAGGCTTTTGTTTTTCCCCCTGCTTTTCTGGAGTCTTTATTTTTTTGTATGTTTGTGTGTGTGCTCATCGTCTGCGATCTTCTTGTCTTACGACAGGGCTTGCTGCTGCTGCTACTTGTGCTCCTAGTCATGCTCTTCTGCAATCCGCATGCTGTAGTAGCTTCGCGCCTCTGGCATCAAGTGCTGAGAGGAGGAGAGGGCTTCCGTCGTGGTCGGGGAAGAAGACGTGGAGAGCTTGGAGTGCATCATCGCGACGTAGTAGTGGCAGTGCCAATTGCGTGAGTATTGCAAGAGCCAGTGCCGGAGAGCTTGCCAATGTGAGCTCTTTCTTTCCTTCTGTAAAAAGTCTGTGTGTTTGGGAACTCCGTTGCTATTCCATCTTTTGACTTGCATGGTCTCAATGTTGTCACAACATCTGCAGATAGCTGCAGGCTTACCTGCAGACAAGAAGCGGCAATACTCGCTACCAGGCACAGTGGAGGAGAGCATTGACCAGGTGTGTTGTGCCATCATTGATGCAATGTGATAATCTACTTTCTGCACTAAAGAAAGGGATGTTGTTTCTCTCTGTGTGTCAAACCTGCTCTCTTTCTTCTTCTTTTTTCTGTCCTCCATGCCCTTGTATAGGTACTAATTTTTACCATATCTGGCTCTTCTTGTTATTATACTCAGCAATTGGTGTTGTAGGCAGGCCAGACAAGCATGCCGTGAAGCAATTAAAGACGGAAAGACAAGGTTGCAGTTGGAGCTTCTACTGCCACTCATTGGTGCTACTGATCTTGATGACTGGCCGGTATAAAATTTAGAATTTCCTATCACATCCCCTGCTCATCAACAAGGACTAAGTTTTGTGAGATGCAATGGGATATTTGTCATGCTTGTGGATGAGAACAGTTGGTGTCTTAATCTGGGGAAGCTATGCATTACTTTAGGAGACAATCAATTGGAAAATTTTGATGATATGGTGGCCTGTATTTAGAGTAGCCCTAAATTTGTTCTTTTATAAAATTGCAGCTTGACATGCTTTTTGGTTGTGGCTTCAGTCATAGATGCATTGGTTGACTGAAGGGACAGCTGGCAGTTGCTGCACTTGTTTCTTGGTGTAATAACAGGGTGGAATTCAACAGCAGTATAAGGCAGCAGCACCTCTTGTCTCGTCTCTCCTCACAGGTCTTTTAGAAGATGATGTTTTCAAGAAGGAAGATGGGGGGTGCCGCAAATACATCATTGATTCAAGTGATGCTGTTGGAGGTTGGGAGAGTGACAAGGTATGTGGTTTATGCAGTTGATTCAGGTTCATAACATATTGAGATTGACAATTGGAATCTACCCATCAATGTGTTTCCTCAATTTCCATGCCATGTCTTTTAACTAAAGATTTGGGGATGAATAAAACCTATCTGTGCATGATTGTGCACCTTCATGTCTTTCTGTCAACTGTTCATTTGTGGAGATTTGGAGCAGGTTGCAGTGGTACTGTTTCCAACTCCTGAGACCATTGAGAGCATTGAAGCACTTGCTGCTGTAGAAAATCGCCCTTTATTACTTGTCAACTCACAGTGGCAGCCTGGACAGGTTACTTATGAACCTTCTCCTGCAGTTCCATACACCATTTCATTCATTTGTCTGTTCTGGAAAACATAAGGGACAGAAAAGTGATTACTGGCTCAAAAGGATGGGACAGGTGATATCTGATTTCGGGTTTGGAGCACGTAGGAAAACTCGAGAGGATTTTGTAAACAGCTTTGAGATGGTGTATTTCTTGAAACGGATGCGCATGCTAGGTGAGGATGTTCGTATTCTGCGACGATATCCTGGCAACTGGCAGGTAGTTCCTACTCTCAACTTTCCAGCAGGCTCACCTACTATATGTCCTCTGGTTATATGTGAAGCTTGTTAGTGGCATTTACTGGAAGTAGGACTTCAAGCTTGGGATGATGGGTCATTTGATGCTAGGGGTGTCCTAACAAGCGTCACTTAGATTGTTTGTTTTATCGTCACCTGTACTGAATGCTCTGCAAGGAGTGCATCTGGTCATATCTTGAGCATACACCTGCGATTTGGTGACTTTCTTCAATCAGTGCATTAAAAGATTCCAAGCTGCAGGAACATTTCTGTCTACTATTCCTGGATTCTACTCATATGATATGGTGTTCAGGACTTCTGTTCACTTCTCAGAAGAAATATAGTTAAGGTCATGGAGGAATGTGAGCACTTACTGCCATTGTGATCTTTTTTCGTGTAGGTATTTGTTGGGGGGCCTACTGGTAGTAATGCGTGTGTGGCAAGTGAAGCCCAGCAACTGTCCTATAAACAACTGGAAACAGTTCTGAAGAGCAGGGAAGGGTCAAAGGCAGGACAAGGCTGGTTAGATCGCTTACTTGGTGAATTCAAATTCAACCAGGAGTCACTAAAAAATGAGGATTAGAAGATTATACCACAACTGACTGTGCATAGTGTTATCTTTTGTGAGACAAAACCCCTGAACCTGCTCTTTTCTATACTGGAAGCAAGCTCTACTTAGTTGGCTTTGGACATTGTGAAAACAAGAGCCAGTAGGTAGTCACAGTCATGGATATGCAATTTTCCACTCATGTCCATAGCCCCATCCCTTCATCGTGGGCTTTGTGCACAGCATGGAGACATGTTCTATCAGATTTTCTTCTTAAGTGTCTTTCCTTCTTCCATTTCAACATGGCAGGAGCCATTTCACACTCTGGATTTTTCATGGCAAAGGAGTGCAACAAATGGTTGGGTGCTAACAGTGTTGGGATATTAGATGATAGGGGATTTGTGCCGGGTTTCTTGTCACCAAGAATGTGTGTGTCTGGCATAGAAAGGGATTTGTGCCTGCCTTCTTGTTGCCATGAATGTGTATGTCTGGTATAGAACATTGCCCACGGCCACCATGACAATGTGCTGATTTATGATAAGAGGATGTTCTCATTTCCTTGAGCAGTTTCTGTAAGATGTGCCTTTGTCAGCAGAATCTTGATGAGCTTAGAATTGTGGATGCAGGACAATTCTGGGGGCAAGGAGTTTGGCACATGTCCCACACTTTCAGTGTTCATAACAGAATTTGACCAGCTGAGGAAGATCCTACCAGTTATAGGTTTGATCATAGTACTTAATTGTGTAGATGCATTCCATCCTTCTCTTCATGCTTTGAGACTTGGGGATGTGTTTCAGAAGATGGAAAGAGAAGGCTGGATCTGAAGATTCAGCAGTAAAAGTGGAGTTGTAACTGTTGGGAGGTTGCCTTCAAAGAAGGTGAGTCTTTGCTTGATGAGACCCATAGTGAAAAGCTCACCATCTCTGTCTTTTTTCATCAACAATTCATACATTCTTTTTGCAATCTTCTGCACTGTCTGTCTGGACAATCTTTGTACCAATTCTACTTCCATTTCAGTCTTCTTTCCCACCTTATGAGAGATCTGTTATGAGCGTCCCAAATTCAGCATCGATGGGCAATGTCTCAAGTAGTTTCATCACTTGTTTTTTCTTATATGCAGCTGGTTCATTGTATCTGGAGTTCTGCAGGGCTGCAGTTTGAGGCAGCAGGGCCGCACAAGCTGTGGTTGGAGAGATACTTGAGGCAGTGGCCACTTGAGAAAGTTGTTTCCACTGGGTCTTTTCTTGGGGCCATTGTGGTTCATGATACTGAAGAAAAGTTGCTCTAGACACCCACCACTTCAGACTACACTTGAGTGAGTTCTGAATTTCACCTTCCTTTCCATTCTGTGCTAACTATCAGGTTTCAGAATTCAGGTCTACCAGTTGCATTCTCTATTGGTAAAGTCATTGCAAGCATGACTTAAATGTTGAAAGAATCTGTCTTGCACTTGTGCTTGGCAACTTCTTGCTCATTCCAAGCAACCTTAACCTGATTTCCATCAGGTGCTATCTATTGTATTGAGTAGTACACATGGGAGCAACAATTGAAGTGTTTTGCTTTTGTTCATTGTGTGTGTGGCTGGCTCCAGAAGGAGCTTGGACCTGACTTTGGAAGCTTGAAACCCATGTGAAGGAAGGCAACACCCACCCAGTCACATTTGGTCAGCCACTATGTATGAATCTTCTTCTTCTGTCATTGTATGCTCCTCATCTTGAGCTTCTTGGTAAAGTGGCCTTGTACAAAATTCAACTGCCTGTTGTGACAGGTTCTGGTGCTTTTGACAAGGCTCTAGTGGTGGGTATATTGGATCTTCAGGCAGAGCAGGTCAGTTTCCAGTGAAGCATGGGTTCAATTTGTTTGACCTTTGATACTATTAAGAGAAACGTTCCTTGTTATTTCTCGTCAAGTGACTCTTTCCTAGGCAGAGATCTCATTATCTCTGTTTTTGTTTCTTCTTGTATGGATGGTTTGAATCTCTCTTCCATTTTAAACCTTCCTTCTGTGTTAGATTGTCTTCCTCCTTCTGTTAGAAAGTTTTGGTCCCCTCCCTTAGTTGCTTGGAAATATGTCAAAACTTCTGGTCAAGAGTTTTTCAGCTATGGGGCGTTGGGCAGATCTGTTCGTGCTTCTCAAGTTAATAAAATT
>Ga0116231_10003767_pt1 | contig 31181 bp, 24 predicted proteins | sample S1TSphgellanicum_2_FD_89695 | JGI IMG/M metagenome (GOLD analysis project Ga0116231, IMG submission 89695) | Host-associated microbial communities from peat moss isolated from Minnesota, USA - S1T2_Fd - Sphagnum magellanicum MG | ecosystem: Host-associated > Plants > Peat moss > Unclassified... | reverse complement strand
ATGGCATCACAAGTGTATATACTAGAAACAAAATTAATGGTCATGTACAAAAGTGTTGCCATTAAAAGAAAAATCTATCTGGTTCTAACAAGGGAAACACATCAAAGTTGTTAAAAAAAAAAGAAGAAAAAAAAAAAAAAAAAGGATCAATTCCAGTCCTTGTCGAATTGCTAAAAGTGGATCATAAAGAAAAAGATTATTACAATTATACAAATTCACATATAGACTTACTATCAATTGTTCAACCTACCAACAATTTCAACATGACCTTTCAAAAACCTCATTTGGAAATCAATCATCATGATCGACAAAAAATTCCCATCAATGATACTAAATATTACAATCATAGCATTGAAACAATGCATATTTCATTACATGAACATTATTGTTTTTGATATCAACATCGGTTAATTGTACCATTGGCCCAATATATTATTACTAAAAAGTTTCATACGTAAGATGCCTTCACACTTAGTGTTAGGACCTCTAGTGATAGGAGTCTTAATGCTTAATTAACCATTAACAAAATGTCATGTGACATTTATGTAATTATCTCCCTAGTGCTAACTAGTGTCAAAGGTGCATTCACACAATGGCGTAATGTTATCATTTCTTAATTAAAAAGTTTTAAAATATTCACCTTTAGCCGTCATGATTTACTACTCACATATGGAATCATGTGTTAATCAAGAAATTCTCGAATGTTCAATCAAGTTAGAGTGATATTACCCAATACAACTTGATATTAACACCAAGATAACAGCAAACATCCAATGACACCTAGTTTATGTAGCATTGTTAGTGTGAATTGGTGACTAACCTTGTATTTCTTCACACCGACTTAAATTGCATTTAACAACAAGTGTGATTGGTGCTTTAGTCAAATTGAAAGGTAGTCCTCAAGCACATAATTCTGTATCAAATCCCTCAACAATCACAACATTGAACAATGTTTCAAGCATAAGGTGTATGTATACAAGGCTAGATCAACAGCAAAAGAAACTTTACTAAATCCACAAACTATCCATCACAATACAATAATGTGTATCATCCATTCATAGATGGTAAGGTAGTTATAGAAGTAGAGATGTTGGCAGACTGCCTGAGACTATTGACTACATGGAAACTTTCCTTGTGCTGATGACTGTGTCTCCTTCTACTATTCTTGGTGTCTCTAGTCTTTAAGGACATTTCAGGGAACTGTCAAAAAAGCAAAATCCATGTTGATGAAACATTCCTTGACATACCATTCTTTTAGACGAGTCATGGCAGCATGGAACAGGTTATGGATAACTTAGCTTCTTACAGTGCAAACAAGTCAAGGTAATTCATTGGACCATACACAATTGATCACCAACATAAGAACAAGAAGGTACCTCAAAATGATCCACCACTGACTCTGCAGCACCAAGGCAGTGGGTTTTGTTACCCTGCTGTGACCATAAACCCTGAACCTACAGATTTTTAAGAGCCATGCATCCAAGAAGTAGAAACCCAAGGTTCAATTTGAATGAATCTGAAATACAAGTGATAGAAGCTTCTTTGCCAAAACCTACAATGTTTTGTCATCCTCTTACCATCTTGCTGTGCCTATCCTCCAAGAAAGGCTAGAGTAGATTAATCATCGGAGGACAAAATTGGAACAGACAAAGCAAAGCTCACCTGTGTAAAATAAGGTTGTGTTGACAAGTGCCAATCTTGTCTGTCTAGTCCCCATGTTATGGGGAGGGCTTCTTTAACCTTTCATCCTGAGTTCTGAGTAAGTGGTGATGTCACTGGCCTGGTCATAACTTTCAGCTCGTTCATAATTTCAGAGAATGTTGGTCTCTGTCTTGGGTCCCTGATAACCCACCACCGCCACCAACACAACATTCACTTCACATACTACTGTAGAACTGCACCCACACCTGGGACTACCAAGGCTGTATGTGGCCATAAAAGTGCTATTGCAGGATGACTGGAGTGCATGGTCTTACTAGCTACAATATTCACGAGTACAAGCATAAGCTTTGCAGACACAGGAAAAGCATAATACATACATGCGCCAACATGCTTGTATGATATTGGCAACTGCTGGATCAACATCCTCAGGAATGGGAAGCCTTCGGTGCTGGAAGCCAACAACACCTACAACCTGAAACCCATGTGCATGGATAGCAACTCTGTGAAATCAATAGACAGACACACAAGGCCATTGCAAAAACTCACTTGAACCACTCTCAGAAAATCCACAGGATACCCAAACAGACAAGGGCTTATACCTGAATAGGATTCATGCCAGCCCATGGTTGTTGAAGAGTTGAAAGCTCCCACAAAATTACTCCAAAACTATACACATCTGACCTGCATCCACACAGGTGGTTCAGGAAGCTATACTTAGCAATCATGCCAACCAACATTTTTCTGGTCCAGTCTACAGAGTATAGGGCTGCGAAGTCCAATGAGCTATGTGTAACTGCCATTTCAAAGACATCTATTGTCAACAGTTTCCACCTCCATTCAGCTCCAGAGCCACAAAGCATCAACCGAACATTATGCTCAGTGCTGGATATTTAAGGAGTTGTTCCATGTCAGACACGCAAATTGCAAGTGATTTAAGTTTGAACAAGAAACAGTGTCACCCACTTCTCATCAGAGAGCTCATTTCGAAGGACTTCAGGTGCCATCCACTCAGGCTGCATGATAAAACACCAGTGTCAAAACTCTGGTTGCTACTCACTAGTCCCTGCCTTACACAATTGCCATCCAGGCTTGATGACATTCCTACCCTAATACTCAGTCATCAGTGGACAAACAATGACAGACAACTAGAAGGTGGCATTCACATGTTTCCCTACATATCACAATGGCCATGGACATTTGTTATTCACAAAAGCTCAGTGGGATACTGAGAAGGCATACAAATGGAGTGACAGAGAAGTAGAGGTATCAAAATATTACTGTTCCTGCACTTGACTTCGAAGACAAGAATGCATTGTGTTTGAGCCGAGACAATCCAAAGTCACAGACCTGCACAAAACCCTCACTGTCAGCTGCTTACCAACATTCTTTGCCTTCCCTCTTCACAGACTCACAAAGGATGAAGTCTACAAGGACAAGTGGTGCTTCATTAAGAAACTGCTCCCAAGGACTAATGTTTCAATTGCTGAAGTCAAAGCTGCACCTTAGCTTGCTGAAAGCACTGACCTTAACAGTCCAGTTCTTGTCAACTAGCAAATTTGGGGATTTCAGATCCCTGTGTACCACAGGCGGTGAGCTGCGATGCAAGTAATTCATTCCCTTTGCCTGCAAACACAAAATAAACGCTCAAACCTATGATTCCAACACACAAAATTCACTGTAACCCAATGACCAACATGCTCAGTATCCATTCAGGACGCTGTCAACAGTCTCAAGGATAGCACTAAACAAGATTCTTGCGCCAGACAACCAGGTCTCTGAATAGGCATTGCCTCCTCCAACCCCTGTATGTACATCTAACAGGAACTCACCACATCCAATGCCATGCGGAGCCGTCTTTTCTCATCTAACTCCCGATTTGGCCTATGCAGCAACCTATACAGACTCCCTCTGCACACCAATCACAAGGCAAATAGTTGCTTCAATTGATGAAAGCAAAGTTGGAAACCATGCAGATATTGTGTATTATTGATCCACCCAGCTGCTGCAATTGTAATACTGTAACCCATTAAAGCCAATCTGGTTTTCATGAAGCTTTGGAACACGCCATCCCTGTAGTAGTAAAGAACATGTGTGATCCATACATGGCAAGAAAATCACCTTGGGCAGAATTCAGTGATAATGGATAGGTTGGGAGGATGTGTAACAGCTCCCATAAAGAGAACAACGTTGGGGTGTCGTAATCGCTGCATAATGGCCACCTACAGTCAAGATGCAGGATGCAAATCAGCACATATCTCACAGACACATTTTTGATAGTATGCAATGATCACAGAGCAACAATTTGCACATGACCACACATGTGAAGGTGAAGTTGACATGGAGGGATACGACAAACACACCTCAGCCTTGAACTCCTCAATTGCTTCAGCTTTCACATGTTGATCTAGAAACACTTTCACAGCCACATCCTGCCACCAAAAAAGCAGATAAGCATATGTATACATGTAAAATTAAGCATCTCCTAACATGAGAGAAATTGCACTGCTTATTCTTTGCCTGCCATCACCTTGATAGACTACCAACCCCAACTCAATTAGAGCCAAGACAATAAACAAAGAGAGCCACAAGGCAAGCAGGCCACTTCAAAACTTTGAGGAACACAATCATTTCTCTAACTCACCGAGCCTTGCCAGTCGGCGCGGTAAACCTTTCCATAGGAGCCTGCATCATAATCCACGAGTCACATGTCACTGTACACAAGCTACACTGTGAACCTGGAATCAGAGCCCACAACCCTCATTCACAAGCTTCAGATCAACACCAACTTCAGCCACTCAGCAAGGTCTATGAAACAAATGCAGGCTAGTCAATCTGACCCACACTGTTTGTCCCCTTCTGAATTTCCCATAAAGGTAAACAAAATGCTGAAGAACAGAATCAGAGCATACACACCTTGTCCTATTGGCTCCCCAATGATCAAATCCTCCCAAGGAATCTCATACTCCTTTGCAAATGCCACTGCACGCTCCATCAATTTCTGTCTCGAATACCTACTTGAATCCTCTTCTGGGCTACTTGAGACTCCTTTGTCATTTATTCTGCCAATATCAGCATTCTCTGATTGCCCAGCCATTGACGCATCACCTAATACCCTTCCTTTTGCATTCTCCTGGTTTAAGCCAGATGGTCTTGGATGATAGTCTTCATTGTAACGATTCCCACCTTGCATGCCTCCTCCTCCTCCTGGGGATGCATCATTTGCCTGCTGTGTGGTACTATGTGGAGAGTGTCCATGTCCAACCTTGCCTGAATCAGCTGCTGCAGCTTTGGCAACTGGAACAGAACTACTTGCAGCAAGCTCAGAATTGGGTCTACCTGCGTCTCCCCCACTATTTGAAAGGTCCCGTAACCCAAACTCATCTCGCCAGTTCAGTATGCTACTAGTTGCAAATGAGCTAGGTCGCTCAAATTGCAAAGGGGATGCAATAACAGTGGGTGGTGAAGCTAACCGAGCATCAGGGGCCATTATTTTCCCTGGATTTGCTAAGAGATCAACCATCCACTCCCTGAACAAGAAGGCAAGACCAACTGCTTTAATTAGGAAAAAATGGACTCACAGACTGCTTGCTACAAGAAAACAACACTCACACCATCCAGTATAGACAAAAAGTAGAACCAAAGACCAAGGGAATATGCCTAGGCCTGATACATCTACATTGATTAGCAGTCAAACAAAGGAAGAATTTTGCAATACTAGTACCTGTCATCCCCAACCTTGACAACCACCAGTGCACCCTCTTCCTTGCCACTGAAGGATCTTCCCCGCACAAGGCGACATGGCAACCCAACACTATCAGCCATCACCTGAAAACTACAATACAAGTGTTAGGACATCAGGACCTCCTTTCCAAAATTGCCCAAAAAATACACAACCTGACAGAAGAACCATCATTTATATAATATAGTGCATGAAAGTAGAAAGCAAAAGATTAGACACCCACTACCTTGAAGAGCAAAGCCCTATGTCTACCCAGGCCAGGCCTCAATACTCCAATAGGAAGGACAATGCTGCCTATACGCTGTGTCATCTTGGTTGTGTTGGCATGCCATGCCTCCAGTAACTCATTGTCTGAGGCTGCAGCACCCCCCATGAAATCTGCAACCATCTGAGCCAACCTAGTGGCCAAGTCTAAAACTTCCTGGCAATCATATGCAAGACCCACAGCCTTGTCCTCCAAGTCCCGAAGATCTGGGTCATCATTTCTATCTACCAACACAACCTCAAATGATTCTGACGTGTTGACACTCTGCAGTGCTGCCAATGGAGGTATCCGACCAAGCTCATTATTATCAGTGCACATAGACCACACATAAGGGCTCATGCCCCAAACTTCATAGAAGCCATCCTCAATACGATCATCATAGCCCAGGCAGTTGCTCACCTGCCATACCATCACATCCAAATCACAATGCCGCCATGAATGGTAAGTCTCCAGCAAAGAATAGTATCATGAAAACAGTGAAACCTTATGACACAGAATACAGGGCAAAGCACTCACCCAAAATCGGTAAGCAGTTGCCTCTACAGTGTGGACACCTGGCATCTTTCTTGTGTTTCCATGTAGACCCCTAGTAGTAGCTGACAAACATGGGTCATCCACTGCTGCTGCTTCCGCTGCAACCCGTAGTGCAATTGCCAACTGGAGTTGGTAGTCTTCCTCAGCTTGCTGGAAGTTCATTGCTCCCACATCACCTGTCCATCTGTTCCTCACAGTAAAGACTTCCTGTGATGCCAACGGTACTGCACTTTCTCTTGATGTCATAGACACTTCAGTCCTAAGTTCTTGCCCCACTGGGTAAGGCCCAGATCCATGGACAGCTGCAACAAGAGGAGGTGACACCCCACCAACACTTTTGGCATCACTCCCTGACTGCAGCTCATTCTTCTGCATTGAATTATGAGATGAACCATTTGGTGTCTGCTGGTGTTCTGGATGATGATCTGGGGACATCAGTTCATGTTCAGAGTCCCAGGAGTTTTGCCTCTTGGGCATGTCATCAGTCTCCCACCTGCTTGCCCTTCCAACCTGGAGCTTCTGAAGAATCTGCTGAACTGAGCTCTGCTCCAGTTTCTATTTCAATTCAACCATTCCCACAATCCAAACACTACCATATTATACACATGGAATCTGCAACTGTAGTAGACCTTGTGAAGCATCTATCTGTAACAGTAACACAATTTAATAGTCCCTAAGAAAAGATTTGCATGAACGTCCAGGGAATTCAGCATAGATCACCACAGAGGAGGTCAGTAAACCCCTATGGACCAAGCAACAAGTGGCAGCTACTGACAGGGCATGTACCGGATCAACACTCCAGGTCACAAAACCTCAATGGACAGAAATTCTTGGCAGACTCCAGGGAATGTAGAATAAGATGATAGTTAAAGCTTGTAAGACTAAGAGTCTCTTCCCAAAGGGTACACAGAGCACAAGACCTCAGAGAGTGCCTGACTCTTTTTCTGGGTACTGCTCCCTCTTGGGACTTGGCTCTACGACTTTGAAGGATACCACTGAAAATCCTTTTTACCAAAAGCCATAAGTAGAATTTGACAAAAACAGTCACAATCAAGTCCAAGTACACAAAAAATGATATTCATTCTCACAATTGGATCGCCAGAGAAGCAAAGCTTGGAAGACAGCAAGCTAGGGATTGTGAGAAACCTGAAAGGTTTCACTTACCAGAAGGCTGCTTCCAGGAGAGTCATCACTAGTCTGAATTGGTGGTGATTCAGAGCCTGCAGCTTTTAACAAGGATGCCCCTGAGGTGCCTCCCTCCACAGCTCCCTCCTCCTTGCCCAAAGAGTTTTGCTTCAAAGTACTACTGCTTTTTGCTGGAGGCAGGGCACTAACATCAATTGCAATGACACCAATGACTTGGTGCTCATCATTGATGATAGGTGTTTTGGTAAACACTCTTTCCAATAAACCACCATCTTTGCGCTTGCATAAGAGAAGGCCCGACCATGACTCCCCATATCTAACACGTGTAAGAACCTCCCATGCACCCTTCCTCAAATTTGGTGGAATGAGGATGTCAACGATGTTCGACCCTAGGACCTCGTCAGCCTTCCATTGGTACAATGACTCTGCACCCTGGTTCCTGCAGCATAGCAACAAACGCTTTAGTTGCATTAGGATTGTGCACTTCCTCCGACTGGACTCAAGGGAAGCAGAATAACTCTGTATCCAAGGAGTGTGTGCATCTTCAGCTGCAAGCTACCACTGCCTCGCTGTCAGAGCTCAACGCTCGTGGTAGGACTACAACAGGAGGCCGAATTCTTTCTCTCTCCCCCTCTAACTATAACACAGACAAACGCCAGGGTACGAAGACAATTGCCATCATCCTTCACTCGGGGATACTCCCTTACATCTGGTCAGACAACAGTGAATAGCATCCAGATTCAATCAGCAGGGTATAACCAGTTGCAAGAACATCCTGAGCCCTACGACCGGCCGCTCTCGGGGTTTGTTCATAATCTTACCAAGATGTGATGTTGCCACGGAGGTCCGTGCACACAACCGCTTGAGCCCGCGACTGCAAAAGTCCCAGTTGATTCTCGCTAGTCGTCCTCGCAAAAGCCTGCCAGAAACTGGCCCTGGTTTGCTGCTGCTGCGGTTGGGCCATCATCATACCTCCACCGGATTCCGACTTCATCAGAAGAGACTCGTTAATCGGCCCCGTGGCGAGTTCCGTCCTGTCCCTGGGCGACGGATCCCCCCGCCACTGCTGTTGCTGGTCGTGCAAGCTCTGGTACTGCACCACGTCCACTCCTCCTCGCGATTCCGTGTCTTTGGGTCCCTGCTTCTCGGATTTGACTCGCGTAAAAACTCTTTCTGCACCTCTGGCTCCCGACAACAAGCTCTCAGCCTCCTCCGCTGCCTTCTTGCGCCAGGACTCCTGTCGTTTGGCCATCGCCAGCGATGAGCTTCGCGCGTGAGCTTCGCATCGTCGTCGCCCTTCCTTCCTCTCATCTCTCCATCTCCGCGTCTCTCTCCCTTCCCACATCCCGAAACGGTTGGTTACCTCGTTTTGGCCTCTCCCGAGGGGCCAGATCCAGGGGCACAACGGGGACCAAAGTTGGTCACCTCGCTTTGGCCTCTGTCCAGGGACAGGATCCAGGGCACACGGGACCCCGGTTGGTTACCTCGTTTTGGCCTCTGCCCAGGGGCCAGATCCAGGGCACACAGGGCCAAGGTTGGTTACCTCGTTTTGGCCTCTGCCCAGGGGCCAGATCTAGGGGCACAAGGGAACACGGTTAGTTACCTCGTTTTGGCCTCTGCTCAGAGGCCAGATCCAGGGCCACAACGGAGCCTCAGTAGCAATATCCCGTTTCACATTCGGCCTTTTCCCATGTGTGTTCTCAAGGGACAAACTGAGAGGCAGATAGATAAGGGTTCCCATCAAATGTGAACACCTTTCGGTTTTTTTGCATCACCAATGTTGCATCAGTTGTTAGGATGCTAGCAAGTGATATTATAATTAAATTTAAAATACAAATATGCATGCATGCATGCATGCATGCATGTATGTATATGTGCATGTATGCATAATTTACATGTATTGTATACATAATATGTCTTTATGTTTACCTAGTATTTAGGCATCAAATGTGAACACATTTCAGATTTTTCACATCATGAGTATGGGTTCATGAAGATGGTTTTGTAATGTTTAGAGCTAATGTGCAAAAGGTAATAAATATTAAATAGTTTTTGTCAATGAAAATTTGACAAAATAAAAATTAAAAATATATAAAAAAAACTAGGGTAATTATTAAGCTCTTGGTATTGAATATTGAACAATTATGTTAACAACAAAAATTTAATAAAATCAAAACTGAAAATTGTAGGAAAACTAGGGCAAGCTTTTGTTATTGTTAGGAAATTCCATTAACAAGCAAGATTGATTACTTGAGGTTGATTTCATAATTCTTAAATTTAAGGTGGGGGGGGGAAGATATTGAGTTTTGGGTCATTTTTGTCATTGAAAATTAATTTTAATTTTTAAAAAAAAAAGTCACATTGGGGCTTTATTGTTAAGGTCTTGTTAATTAAATGAAACAATTACATAATCTTGTTCACACTTGGGCCAATGGCATATAGCTCATACTAGTCTTAATTCAATTTGAAATACAATTATGTATGTTTGTATCTATATATATACATAAATTCAAAGGGGTGGGCAATCATAAGGTTAAGAAATGGGTAGAAATTGTTTATGATAATCAATAATTGGGCATTCAATGACATTTTACTTCATGTTATATAGCATGTGCCTTTTGGTTAATAAGGTCACAAAAGGTTTTTAAAAACCCTAGAACCTACCTAGGTGGTATACTAAGCACTTCCAAGATGGGTATTTGATTTCAACCAAAAGGGCTTGGTGAAAGATGATTTCATCCATCATGGATGAGTTTTGTCCATTATGGATGAAAAAATCATTCGTAGATTAACTGCTTTTGGTGAACAACAAACTAAATTAAATGAAACATTGTATTTATATAACTAACTACAAGTATTTTAATATATGTTCAATGATTTACATTGTGATACTTAACATCGAAGTATGTAACATGAATAAAAGTCTAGAATGTCAAGGATGAGTTTTGAAAGACAAGACAAAGACTTAAAAGGACATAGTGTGAATTCAACATTTGAGATATAATGATGAAGTGTTTGGAAATGAACATAAATTAGAAGATTTTATTGATGGATAAGATATGATACAAAACTAGATCTTGAAGCAAAAAGTGCATTACATAAATCACAATTTGTATTGAGGAGTTATGCATTCAAGACCTCTTATTTGTACAACCCCATGATGTTCACCAAGTTTATAAAACCTTTCATTACCTTGGCCTTATAAAACCTCATAACTTGGCTTTTAAGAATCCTTTGCCAATTTAACCATTTACATGTTTCTATCATTTCGACAACCTTTAACCTTATATCTTTTTTAAAAATTACATTTAAATTTTTATGAATTGTTATGGTTTGTGACACCATAGGTAAATTATATTGAAAATCATGTTCAAGATAATTTCACCCTTTCAAAAAGCGGAAAAAAAATTCTCATTTTTAATATAATATCTATGAAATTTAAAAAGACACCCAATTACAAAGAATGGAATATTAATCTAAAAGGGGGGAAATGGGATTCATCATGCAAGTAGTAGTTCCAAGGTTTTTCATTTTTGAAATGTAAAAGTGATTCATCATATCATTAAGAAACAAATAATTGTATAAGTAAGTTAGTAATTAATTAGATTTATGTCACATTTTTTAATTTGAAAGTTTTATGTATTCAAGATTGATGTTGGCATTATAAATTACACACATGTAATGAATAATTGCTTATGAAATAATTACATATATAATTTTACCATTCAAATTTATATGAATATAATTGGATGGATTTTTTGTAGTGTATAAATTTTCTAAATATATATATGAACTTAAATATATTCAAGTACATCAAAATGTATAGGAATATAAATTAATGGATCAAAATGTATAAAAATAAGTTTGTATGCAAATAATTCTTCATCCAATTCTATAAAATCAAATGGATTATTCCTACACATATACATTTCCAAAATGAATAAAATTCTACAACAATTCATTTCATCATCAAAATTTATAACCCAACTAGGTAATGTATGTTGTATTCTACCTATTCCTAATGTTACCATCCAAAAGTTTCCTGCAATTCACATAGAAATGTATGAAATATTAACAATAATTAATAAATAACTTGAAATGAAAGTTAAAATACATTTTTCTAACTAGAATTTACAATGAATGTTAATGTGATAACATGTTCAGAAATTCGTAATAAAAAATAAAATCATTGGGTGTATGACTCTCCATTCCTATAATCCTTCCATACCATGGAATAATTATAACCTTATATGAGTGGTGTATGACAAGTAATTATGTTAATTATTGCTTCATCAAAAAAGTTGCTTAGAAATTGCATGATCTATTTCATCCAATACAAACAAATGTCACATGCAATACAATGAATGATAATATTAAAATCAACTATGCACATTTGATAAACATGTTAAGCAAAATTCAATAATGAAAATGATCTAATATGTTGATATCCAACATTTTTGTGATTCAAATGAAGTTTTGCCTTTTTACCAACAACTAAAATCATGTCAACATGTATAAAAAATTCATTACATTATCAAATTAAGTTTTAAAAGGTAGTGGAAAAAGACTCATGAATTTTTTTTGGTGAGATGAGGCAAAAAAATTTCATCCACTTCATATTGTCATTGTGATGTTAATTGAATAACTTTGCACCAATACTAGACATGGGCATGTACTAGGCTAAACCCATGGTATATAGATTGATGCTAATCCTAGTATTTAAAAACTTGAATGAATTAATATGACTCAATGCAATATTAACTTCATATCAATATTTGCTCGATTGGGACATGAAGTAATATTAGCTTCTATGACAAGGGCAATACTTGTCTCAATGTAAAGTATATACCAACCTCATACTAGCCATTAAAATCTTAATATTGGGCCTTTGGAACTTTAATATTGGGACCTTGAAAGTTGGTATCAATTTTTTTTCAAATTAAATAATTCCAATATTAGCATATTCAATTCACAATATGATAAAACATAATAGATCAATTGTGGTCAAACATACCATGTCACATGGTCTTGATTTGTTTCGCCTTGATATGAAAAACATGCCAAGATTCATAACATGTCAATAATGTTTTTGATATATATATATATTTATATTTGATTTATCATTTTTTTGTTAACGTTTAAATAAATTTATTTATCTCATTACTTTAGATAATATATGGATGGGATCCACTTTGTTTTTTTAATTGGTGAATCCATTCAACATGATAATGTATTATTAAACATGATGGATTTTATTTGTGATGAACTAATTCTTTAAATGGTTATTATGTGATGTCAACATAAATTTATTTAAATGGCTTTTTGGCATGACATTAAATGTTTGATTATAAGGTAGATTGAAATTATGCATTAGAAATTTACTTGAGGGTGATGCATTTCAAATATTTATATTTATAATTAGTTCTAGCTCTTTTTTTGTTTCAAAATCAAAGATTACAATTACAAACTTCTAGTGATTTTAACAAAAACATTTATTTCAAGAAAAATCCATTTCACAATAAACAAAAATTCAAAATTTTCAAAGTAAAAATAGAGGTTAACATATTGAATCCTCAATATTAATGATCACATTCACAACAAAAACATTGAATTATAATTTATACATGTTGTAAGTTTGTATTAGGCATGTGATATTAAAAAACAAATGCAAAAACAAATGAATTGTATGTTGTAAGGAGTTTTTAAAGAAAAAATAATTCTTATTGTTTACATGAAAACTTCATGGATTGATTTGATATGAAAACTAAAATTACATATCTATTTATTGTGGAAGCTAATTTGTTATGTTTTGTTTGTCACATTGAAATCTCCCAAACCATCATGCTTCTTGCCATGCTTTTGTTATCAAATGTGGAAAATGTTAGTGAATAGGGGTGTGTTAAGGTGGTTTTAAATATAATGTTTCGACCTACAATGTTAGAGTTATTGAATATTAGGTAATTTTGTGATTGAAAATTCAATAAAATTAAGAATTATTTTCTTAGAATAATTAGGGTTCATTCTTGGTAATGTTGGAAAGCCTTCAATGAATTTGGTTTAATGGAGGTGATTTTGTAAACTTTAGACTTAAGCTGTGGGAAATATTGAATTTTGAATAATTTTTTTTCATTATAAATTTATTTAAAATAATTTTGTCACAATTCCTTATAGTTAGGGTCATGTTCCCACTTGGGCTAATAACACATGCCACTTAATATTATGGAAAATGTTAAAAGGACAATTTAAAAATAATATTAAGTGCAGTCATGTCATTAATAGGAGCCACACCCAAACACTTATCTTGGGAGTATTTTGATAATATTCCATTTGTAAGTTGAAAAAATTGTCAAGACATTTTTATGATCTAAAAATGTTGCATTATTCTATTGTGTAAAAATATGTTTAAAGAATCTACCCCAAAATATGTTATGTTTAAATAATCTTTCCAAAAATAAAAGTTTTTATAATATTTAATGAATTTTTTGAGTATTCTATTTTCAAATTACCAAACTGATTATCAAATCTCACCCCTTTGATGATTTGGTATTGATCTTTGATAATCTAACTATTTACAACTTTCAAATTAGTATTTAAAACTTAGATTATTAAATGTTTTCATCAAGTTTTTTTCATATTTTTAAGGCTCTTTTGAAAAGATCACCACTTGAAGATTCTAATGTGAGTTTAAAAAATTATGTACATAGTTTGTAGGAATATTGAAATATTATTTACAATTTTTTTTTAATCTTAAAACTCTTTATGTTTGATTCTATTGCCAATTAATTTTATTACATAGCCTTTTCATCTATTTGATCACTCCCACTATTTGTGGTGACTACCTTTGCAATAGAAATTTGGTTGAAATTCATGCAAAATTGAACAGTTTTTTCATTTATGAAATTCATTCCAATAATGTCTTTTTTTCTTCAAATGTTTCCATATTTTTAGCTACGCCTTATTACAAAAGTTTGCAAAATTGTGCTACCAAAATATTTCTCCTAGCTTGATAGAAAGAATGAAGTAACAAAGGAAACATGAATTAATATGAAATTAACAAGGGAAGTACATAATTACAAAGATTGATTAGTGGGGAAGCATGTAAGGGATTATACTTATGAACAACATGAAATAAAATGGGATTAATAAGCAAAACATGGAATTGCAATGATTAATTCATGGGGCAACATTTATAAGATCAAGGTACATGGTTGTTTAAGACATTGGCCAATCCATTTGAACCATTTCAACCAATGAATGCCATTTCATCATATTGGCCCTTCTATTTGCCTTTTCATAATATCACCTTTTACATTAGTTATGTCTTTTAGAACTTTGATGAAGGTTTAAAAAAAGATTTATCCCTTAGAGCATTGAATATGAAGACATTTGGGCCAATGTTTAAACCTATGGTGCAAGAGTTATTGAGTATTGCTAAAGAAATTTTGATAAAATCAAAAAAAAAAATTGAAAAGGAAATTGGGGTACATTCTTATATTGTTTGATGAGTTCACAATTGAGCCAATGACACACAAGCCATTCTAGTTCATTTTCATTAAGGAAGGTAGTTTGGTTGTTTTGTTTTGTTTGTCACATTCATGAGATGTCCCAAACCATGGTGCCTCTCACCATGTTTTTGGTAAGATTGGAAAACCCTTGATGAGTAGAAATGCACATATATAGTTTTGTAATGTTTAGGCTATGGTGCAAGAGTCAATTGAATATTGAAAAATAATTTTGTTATTGAAAATTCAACAAAATTATAATAAACTATTTTTGAAAGGAAAAATTAATTAGATAACAAGTTTTCACTTGGGCCAATGGTAGAGGCCAAACTATATACAAGATATATGCAAATAAATGCAAAATGTAGATGAACTATTAGTAGTTAAAGATTTTTTTTTACAAATTTTAATTAATTTTTTAAAAATGAAAATCTCATGGATTTTGATATGTTTTATTTGTTGCATTATAGGCATGCCCATTGAATATATATTTTTTAACACACAAACAATATGAAAAAATAAGGGATTTGTAACTGGGCTTGTAATTATATTTTTGAGTTGTAATGATCATTTACAATGTGAAATGAATTATAAAAGTTGCATTGGACACATTTCATTGTATATGGAAATGCATATATTTATTAAAAATATGTGCAACTCTTTGGAACTTTGTGCAACAAAGGTGTTCACATAGGTTTTTCACACAAAATGTTTACAAATGAATTTTCATTCATCCATTGATAAACAAAATCTATTGACGTCCATTGTAACTAACTTGCAACTAATTCATTATTGAATTAGGTTTTATCATTAATGGCTTTTTCCAATAGATTATGTTACAAATTAAATTAAATTAGTTTAATTTGATTTGAAATTGTAATTTATCAATTTGTTGATGGAATTATTTTCTAATAAATGTCTATTTATGGATGGTTTTATTTTGTGCATGTTGTAATTGATGATAATAATTTTGCTTTGTGAAACACATTCCATTGCATATTATTAAATAATGAAAAAAAATTTCTGCCAATAACATAATTGTATATATTAATATTGAATGTTGGAAAATACAATATTCATGTGAACATTTTAATTGGTGATCCATGGTAAATTGTATGTATTGAATCTACATTTCTAGATTTAAATTAAAACATGTTAAAATTATTGCTTTCAAATATTCTATATAATATTTATTGTTATATAATGCTAAGAGGTCCATTTTGTCTCTATTCAAAAGTTGGGCTATATTTTGATAACTTCCAAATGTGGAATGATGCTTGCATATTAATGTAAAAATACCTTCATGACAATGTGAAAATCTAATTTGATATTGATATTCTAAATCTAAGGCAAAATCTTTTACAATTATAGTTCAAAACTAACAAATAATGTATGTATAGTCTACAACTATAATGCAACTAATAAGTAGTGTACATATAAATTATAACTATAATGGAATTTACAAACAACAAACATATAGTGTCATCATTAATTTATCATTGAAATGAAATATAAACAACACATGCCATAGCCATACAATTATTAAACTACAAGTTTTACATTTACAAAGAACCATTTAAATTCAAAACAAAGTGTCAAATAAAATTGTAGTACATTGGTTTTGAATTTTGTTACATGTATATGTAAAGTTATTTTTTATTTCCAATGTCTTCACATAAAAATTTATGAAACTTGGATGCTTTGGGACTTGCATCATCAAAGTTCATAATCAATTATTCATTTTAGTTGTGTAAAAACTAACAACCTAGCAACATAATATTCTTATTCCCAAAAATAATGAATGATATTGCAAATGCACAAAACAATATTTTGAATATTTTCATTCATTACATACACAAATAAAAATATGTTATAATTTCACATAATTATCAAGAATAAGATTTTGATGGTCTCATTCAAATAAATGAATAAATAAGTTTTTCTCAAACAAAAAAATGAACAAAAAATTAAATGTTTTCATTGCATGTTATCAAATGATTTATAAATAAATAAAACGTGAACATTTCATTATTTGAACTAATAACGAAAAATGCAAAAGAATGTTGTATAACATTTCTTTTAGTTGCTTCACAAGAAACCAACTTAAATTTAAAGAGAACAACCATCTCCTTATCCATCATTTACATTTTTTGACATTTGTCACAAATGCATAATAACTATAGATGTAAATCCCATAAATTACTAAGAACTACAACCATTTGTCACATGCCCTTGTATATCCAAATTTCAAATTTGTGTAAGTAATTGAAATTTAATTATACATCAATTGCATGGACATCTAGTTGCATGGTAGTATGGTTTTAGTGAACAATTTTTTTTCATACTTCAAGTTAAAAGAGTTTGAGATTTATTATGGGGGATTTCCATGTACAAGTCATTTACAAATTGGGAATACATTGGTGTTTCCATTGTTTGAATCTCATTTCAAAACTACATTTTCCATTAATTATCTAGTGTATAGTTAATATGATATATATTCTAGGTTGCAACAAAGTTGATGGCTAGTCATATCATAATTGAATTACAATTTTACAATAGTGAAACAATAATGTCTATATAATGATAAATTAATTTGATAACTAGTTGTATTATAAGGAACAACATAATTGAATATGCTAACTAATCATTGTCATGACGTTAACTGGTGATTATCACCGTGCCAATGCATACATGTGGCATAATCATATGTGTTAAGACGGTGGCAATGCATACATGTGGCATAATCATATGTGTTAAGATGGTGGCAATGCATACATGTGGCATAATTGTATGTGTTAAGACTCTATAGTTGTTGTACGGTAGGTGCTTTTTGATGATTCTTGTGAATCTTGCCCACAAAATCAAAATGTGTTGAGCACAATCATATATATGAGATGTATTTAAACCTTGTATATTACATGAGGTATATAGGTGTCCATTTAATTTGCAACTAATTTATAACTATTATAAAATTTATGAATTTTTAATATGACATTCTAATTTTAAACGTCGCATGTTTTCATAAAACAAATGCAACATAATTGCATAGTAGTTGCATCAAATGTCTATTTGCAAGGTAATGAGATTTCTCATTACAAACATGATTTCTCATAGTGAAATAAATATATGACTTTGATGGTTAAAAAGAAAAAAATGACTTGAGGGTTCTTGTAGTCTTGTGCACTACAAATTGTTCTAGCAAACCCCAATTGTGTTTATGGTGAAAATATGTGAATTGTACAAAATTTCCAAAACAAATTTTAAAATTAAACTTCCAAGAAAATTTGGTGTTTTGGCAAAAGCGTCAAATTTTCAATAATTGTTTTTCTCCTATTTGAGTGCAAAATGGGAGAAGTTTGTGAAAGGTGTGAAAAGGGTTTTAGTTATGGAGTCCTAAGGTACCAATTAGTGTTGGGTGGGCAAATTTATTGTTCACATATACCCATGGGTATATAAAAAGGTAAATGTTTACCTTACCCATTCGACAATTTTTTAATTACCCTTTGATTACCTTACCCAAGTTGTAAATAATTTTTATATACCTAACATTTATTTTATTCATTTGATATATAAATTCAGATTTACCCTTACCCGGGCTGAGAACCTTTCAACTAGGTTTGAGAATTTTCATTTTTACCCGCATATACCCGCATGGTAAACTTTGGAAATTAAAAAAAAGAAAAAAAACCAACCCTTATTCGAATCGATTTTTGGAGCCCCGTATACCCTTACCTGGAGGATATAATCAAATCAAAATACCCGCCCAACCGTGCGACCGACCTGCTGCTTCCCGCTCCCGCGTGCTGAGGGCGCGCACCCCGCGTTGGAATCCGCGATCTAGGGTGCTGCATCGAAGCGTGAAGACGAGGAAATGCGACAGCTGAAATCAGAGCGAAGCAAGAGAAGTTTGTTGCGCACACGCTAGTACAAAAAAATTGTGTGTTTTCAAGCAAGGAGTCTGCGCAATTGGGGTGTTTTAGGGCAATGGGGGGGGTCGTTCTCTCTGTATGTCTCCCTCGCTCGGATTGATGATGGGTTTTGGGATTTCTTGGAAAGATTTGTCTGAGATTGGATGAGCTTGTTTGTTTTGAAAGAAAGGAAAAAAAAAGGACGCTCTCAAGAGGTTTTCTGGGTTGCAAAAATGGCAAGCAAGAACGCCGGTTTTGCTCCAGGGAAGATGATCATGGGGGTTTTGTCCAACAGGGTGAGCAAGAGCCAAGTTCTTCCTGGTGACCACATCTACTCGTGGCGTTCTGCTTATACGTATGCGCACCATGGTTCGTGTTCTTTACCTCCTCTTTGTTGGCCGCACTATGACAATTGGTTGAAAATAAATTGGCCGAAGCAATAATGCAAAAATGTGTGTGTGTGTGTGTTTTTTTCTTTCTTGTGTGATTTACAGGCATATATGCAGGAGATGATCAAGTCATTCATTTTACACGGGGCCGAGATGAGGAACTGGGCACAGGCACAATCTTCGACGTGTTTCTAGTGAGCTCAAGGCCAACAGCAAGTTTTGAGACGTGTGAAAAGTGTGGAATGCAAGCAAACAGTAGTGGTGTGCTTCTCTCTTGCCTGGACTGCTTTCTCCTTGGAGGTCCTCTTTACCGCTTTGAATATGATATTGATCCAGTGACGTTTCTGCTCAAAGCACGGGGTGGCACATGCACGTTCGCCCTATCTGATGACAAAGAGCTTGTGCTGCACCGAGCGAAGTATTTGCTTGACAATGGGTTTGGTTGTTATCACATCTTCCATAACAACTGTGAAGACTTTGCCATCTATTGCAAGACAGGTCTATTGGTGGTGGATCGCAACATGATTGGTCGCAGTGGACAAGCCGCATCATTTCTTGGGGCTCCCCTGGCTGCAGTGGTCTCATCTCCCTTGCGCTTTGTTATGACAAGTCCATGGGGATTTGCAGCTGTGACTGTTGGTGTGTATTGTTTCAGCCGGTATGCAGCTGATATTGGAGTTCGCAGAGATGTGGCCAAGGTTGCAGTCGAAGATTTGGCTGTCCACGTTGGGTCGTCCACAGTAGCAGAGCAACCCAATGCCACAATAGCAGAGCAACCCAATGTGACAGCATGACTGCCTTGTCCAGAGATCAATTTATCTGCTGTGAATAATAGCTCTTCTAGGAGTTAATAAGTATTGGCTTCCACACATTTTGTCCATCTAGTGTTTGATTCTTCTTGCAGTTCCATCTCTTGGAATATTCTTCATTGTTGTAGAATTTGCAGGTATTATGAAAGGTGCTCATTTCACATCTACACCATTCTGGAATGCAGAAGGATATTGAAAAAAAAAAAATTCTCACTAGGGTGCGGTAGTAGGCAGTTCATGGATGAGTTCATCATCTTGAATTCATATGAGATGTGTATGAGATATTGCACATGTACATAGGAGGCACAAACTTTTGGGCAAGTGTGTTAGGTAATAGTCTAGAATCGAATTTCTTTTGCAAGCAGCTTGGTTATATGTTACATGTCATGTTCTTTTCTTCATTTCAGTACTACTAAATGGATGCTGTAGCTCCTGTTATTGTTCTTTAGATTGGAGGACACAAAAGCCTTTAAACTTCACATCAGAAACCAATTTGTTCCATTTTGCTCTGCTGGCTTGGTGGGTAATATGTCTTTGGTGCATTTAACCTCGGGGTCCACTTTTGACTAATGGAATCTCTCTTGGTTAATTTTTCCTTTCAGTTTGGTGGTTCCCCTGTGTTCTCTGTAAGATGCTAAATCTCTTGATCCCCTTATGCTAGTTTTGTAACTAGTCGTATTGTCTGAATCTCCTCCACTTAATGTGCAAAAACAAATAGAAATTAGCTCAAATTCTGTGAGACAGTATGTTCCATGTCCTTGGTATCATTTGAGCCACAAACCCTATCTAGAAGCAATGATGATATGCCACTCCATAGAGTCCGCTGAATCTGTGTTGAAAGAGTGTTTTGGTGTGCTACTGTCAACTTCATGTGGTACTCACCAGAATGTGATTCGAATCTTTGACATACTGTGGGGGAAGGTTCACAAAAGGCATTTCTTTTCTGTTGCATGAGTGGGTTGTTTTGCAGATGTGAAAATTTGCTGAAAATGGTGTTGGTTCAAAGGGTTATGGTAAGGTGGAAACCTTGATATTCTTACTGTGTTGCACAGGTGTAACCTATGGCTGATGTTCCAAGCTGTGCATCTCAAACCTATGTTCCACAATTATGCCACTGACAGAGGTGAGGATCAGAACTGAACATTGGTTTGAACTTTGAACATTGATGGCACCTGCAGTAAATAGAGAGCGAGGGACCATGTGGAGTATTGACAGAACTCTTTGGCTTGTGGGATCCCAGTGGAGAAGGTGTTGACAATCCATCTTCTAGGAGTTTAAGAGCTCAAGAAGTTAGTGGCCTTGCTTAATATGATCATAATCATCTTGCCTTGACGAACAAAACCTGACATGTTGGTGACCTTGAATATATAACATGTTCTTGAAGCCGTCTTGGTTTCAAAGATTTCATGACATCAGTATGAACATATTGTCTGGGTTTTGTTTATACAAATAAGAATGTTAAGTTGAATGGTTTTGTGGGACTAAAATTGAATTATTTGTTCCATAGATAGGGAACTATGTCTTCATAGAAACCATAACCAAATTTAATATCAAGCTTTTGTATTGCACATGTTAATATATAGACATTTTCTCAAGACTTGAGAATCATTCAACGAACAAGGTAAACCCATAGACACATATGTGAACATGATCTTATTGCAATCTAGCTTTGTGTAAGCTACAATGTAGTAGCCAATTGTTTTGAGATAACAATAAAGCAATAGTTTATGCAAGCCCCAATGGACTTTGCTATAGCAATGCGGGTTCCATAAATGGTTCTTTGAACACAAAGCATTCCACACAAGCTTTTGAATTATAACGTAATGATGTGCTTGCTTGCACTAGTTAACCAACCAATTACAAACTTATACACAACATTCATATCATTCACCTTCTCATGAAGCACCAAAAAAAACATTAGATCTACCAATGTCAAACAATTCATGAATAATTAGAAGATTAACCCCTTGAGCAAGCTGTAAATTATACAAATTATTCAAATTTGAACATGAATAGTTTTACAATATTTAGTGTCTTGTTTTGTAAGCAACAATTTCAATTTCTCGACAATAACAAATAGAATAGCTTAGCTCATCCTAAAATTCTTTACCATCATATTATGTTATGATACATTTAAAAAACTAAGTTGTCATTGTGGGCTTTACCTAGTGACCAAGGTTTGAACTTAGCTACTGAGAGATAATGAATATGCAATGAAAAAGCTACAAAAATTCATTAGGGAAATATGAATTTGTTTACATACTAACATCCCTCCAAGTTCAATAGTCAAATGTTAGCTTGTCTATTAAAAAGATGTATTAAAAAGAAGTTGAAGCAACTCAATGAAAATGATGAAACACCCAATTAAAAGAACATGTTGGTCATCCATGACGACAAGACAAAACCAACATGAAAAAAGTTCAAGGAAAGGAAAAAAAAAAACAGCAAATCAAACTTACAACGAAGAGAATTCACAATGTAACCAAATCGGGTTTGAAACGAGAAACATAAAATTAAAATAATAAAGTAGAATAGTTGAAGACCAAACACTTAAGCATTCAAGGTGGATCGGATTCAATGGAAAGGTTTCACTGTTTTTAATGTTTAAACAAAACTTGAACCTCTTTTCTTGGTGCATTTGACACACTAATAATTGTCGAAAATGGATTAAAACTGAGAAAGTTATACCCCCCCACACTAAAAGGGGTTCAGAATTCAAAAAACCAAATCACCGAACATTACAAAGGTCAATTCCCAAACACCTAAAACATTCCTTGTATGTTGCTTTGTTGTAATTAGAGTTCAAATGTGATTTGTAGAACTTCAAATGTCACCTTATAGCATTTTAAATCATTTAAAATGAATAAGAAATAAGAAAGTTACGAGGTTTGAAAGTAAGAAAGGTTCCAAGAGAAAGGAAAAAAACACGTTTTGTAAATTAAAAAGTTCATTTCTCTTCTTGTTATTTTTTCATTCATCTTTTTCCTTTGCATTTCAAAGATGATTTCTAAAGCTTGAAGTAGCACTCCCATAACATTTGAAATCACTCAAAATGAAGCTCATACGATGAAGATGATGAAGATATAAATAATGTTTGGTCATAGGCAAACGATTGGTGATGGGCTGATTTATTCTAACATCAATTCAATTTGATAGAAACATCTAAAGCAAAAATGAAAACAAAAGTGAAATGAAAATAGTAAAATAAATTAGTAGTGAAGCCCAAAGTGAAAAGAAAAAAAAAGAAAAAAATGAAACAATGGAAAAAGCCCATGGAACAAGTTGTGAAATGAAATCAACAAATGTGAACTTCACTAATTAATCCATTCCTTATAAGGATTTCATTTGTGTCACTTTGGTTCTTCATAGAGAGGATGCACCTATCCTATTTGTTGTGATTTTCATATATTAATAAATAAAAAATTTAAGTATGAGAATGTGAAGCTAAATTAATGATTTGTTATTTTTAACTTTTTGACGTGAATATCAATATGGTTAGGGTTAGCATTAACCCATGTTAAAACCTACCACATGGCACAATTTTTTTAACCCTAATGTTAGTACACCTAACACTAAACTTTTTGACTATAGGTGTAAATTTAATATAAGATAAAATTCAATTTCATTTTAATAAGTTACCCCATAACTTGTCCCCTAGGTTTATAGGTTGGACAATACTAATTATTATGTAATCAAAAGATTGCTTGACCTAGCACCTACTAGTACACCATCCTTTCAAACAAGTTATGAGTCACTTGTAGATGAAACACTTAATTGAATTACCAAGTTTCCACCTTGGTGATTTATCTTCTAAATCATCCTATTAAATCCCCTTTCTCTAACAAAAATAATTATTTGTGTAAGTGGATAAATATCATAACTAAACTTATGAACCTTACTAAGGTTTCTTTTTATACTTTTAATTTGTAACACGAATGGCAAAGGCATGTGTGAAGGTAGAGCCTTTATGGCTAGTTTTCAAAAAAATTAATTTGATGTATATGGTTATATAAAATGCAAAAATAAAAGTCAAATTTTGGTGAAGATTTTTGAAATGCAAAGGTTATTTCTGGCTCCTACTTGCACATCTTTATGTACACAAAAAGGTTCCAAACATGTAGAGGCGTTGAGTTTTTAAGCAATTTATATAATTTTCTTATGCAATTAGGCTATTTGGATCATTTGCAAGTACAAAACAAACAACCTATTAATCTCTAACATTGAACACCTCACGGGGATTTGAACCCTAGTCCCAAAGACCTTACCCATTGTAGCACAAGGCAACTATAATAGTTGAAATAGTTAGTAAAAATAGTGGAAAAAACTTACATGTCATAAACAACTAGAACCAAAAACATACAAAATTTAAACTATAGCTAAAATATCAACAATCATGCATCAATTCCTACCCTTACCTTGTTTTCATCATTCCAATTTGTCATAGTAGCCTGGAAAGGGAAAAAGTCCTTAATGAAGAAATCTTGTGTGAACATGCATATAACAATGTTCAAATGCCTCGCCAATCAATTCCAAAATTTAGACTTCATAAATGTGAAAGTAGAAAATATCATTTCATCTTCTATGTTGCCAATGACTTGCACAATGGCCAATTCAACAAGCTTCATGAATTCAGAAAGATGAACAACTAACAAACTGTTTGTGGCAAGCTAGCACCACAACTTACTGACTAGGTTTTCATCTTTAGGCTTTTCCATGGCCTTAGACATTTATGTCTTCATAGTCATCTTGAAAAGAGAAGACTATAGATCCAATGTCTCCCTTGAAAGTGATTCATAGACCCATGAACTAGATGCATCAAACTATTTGGATGTACAATAATGTTATTTGATCACATTCAAATGAATTGCAAAGGTTGACTCACAATATGGTTATACCAATATTGTGAGTATATGACCACAAGTGCATTCATGAGCTCATGGTTTGGAAACCTCCATTCCAACTCAATGACCAACAAATCACATGTAGTAGTGCATTGGGCTTTCACAACTTTGATAGCTATTTCAAAACCATTGAAGAATGGAAACTAATTAGGGAATCGACATAATGAACTAGATGGGACTATCCCATGATGTGAAAACTCAAATGCTTTATCCCATAATTCAAATCAATCACCTAGTCCTGGGTAATCCTATAAGATGTGTTTGCAACCACGTTTGTGAATTTAGGAAAATTCTCAGGTTAGAAAGAAGTGTTGAAATCATTGTACATTTTGTACAAATCTCCTTGGCAAAGTTTTGAGAGTTATAATGTAATCACACACAAAAACATCTCTGCTTAGTGCAAATTTCATCAGACCATTCATAGATTCCAACATGGGCAAAATACATGGCAAGTTAAAGATCATGTGAATATAACAAAAACTTAGCAAATTGGCCTTGGTTGATTCCAAATTAACATTATCAGTTGCCATCTTAGGAATGAACACCTTATATTCTTTCCCAACCCATTTCAAATGTTGCAACATATTAATCCATCTTGTTTTCACATTTTGCAAAACTTTTAATCCTTCAGTTTCTACAATTTTAGCAAGCTTGGTGAATTCAAGCAATTCAAGATGGCGTTTTGGGGAGGTAGAAAAATACCCATATAATGCTTGAAAGAGGTTCTCCAATGTGGAAACCAAAAACATTATAGACAAACTTTGTACTACAAGGTTCATTCTGTGCGCCGTGCAATGGATCCCAATGAAGTAGGGTGTTTGCTCAGTTTTCATTGAAGTAGTAATTCCAGATCTAATGCCTTGAAATGTGGATGCACCATTAATTCCAAGACACATAAAGCATTGGGCAACTTGATCTTCAAACAAACCACCAAACTTTGGTAAAGCTGCAAAAATTATAGCTTAGATATTAATAATAGTCCCATTAGTTGTTCAAGTGTGAACAAAATAGGCACCCACCTCCAACCCTCCACCACATAACAATGGATGGAAATCCAACTTTGAATATTAATTGTTGTCACTTCATTTATTGAAATTGAAAGAAAGCTTAAAACCATTTTATTTTTTTAGTGGCATTCAATCACTCCAATGTTTCAACAGTTGGTTAGGCACTTTAAGGAATGTAAATAAAGACTACATTTGTTCATGTTTAGTCATGGGCCTTGAAAAAGCAAGTGGAAAATCAATGCAAATTGAACAAGTTTTTTAATTCCTTTCTACCACAACACCTACATCCACCTGTTACACCACATATTGTTTCCCCTTTGCCAGATATAATTATTCATTGATCACATGTTGATTTATTTTCAATGTGTAATATTTTCCCACATCCACACTTGACATAGTTGTAATAGCCTTCCTTTGACCAACATGTTTCCATAATGAGTTTAATTTTGGCATGAGAAGTTTATCACACCAAGAAATCATTGAACAGACTTTGCACTTCACTTCACCCTCCCATCATCACCCACAACAAATTCTACCCAAGGTAATTTAACAACTCAAGTGTCTTGGAATCAACGATTCAATTCATAAACCTTCTTTCATTTTTTATTAGCCTTTGCTTTAACTTTTGCTTGGGCTCGATCAAGGGTGATGTAATCGATTTCATGGATTTGGTTGGAACTAACACCCAAGGTAAGAACCATAAGAACATGGTAAAAAAAAAGGAATTTATGTTTGAAATCCTTAGGAAGTTGTATAGGTGCCATGAATAGAAGTGAAGTGATTGCAAACTTTAAGTTGTAGATAATAAAATAGCATGCACACAAGTAGTAGATTTGATAGGATAGTTGCACATAATCTGTCATAGGTAATGTTGCAAGGTGAAAATAACTAATGTACATGACTTACAAGTGAACAAATGAACAACAATAAAATGCTAGTAGCTTCAAAGTGTGGCAAACATTAGAACTTCTACTAAACCTTAAGATGTAAAACACACAAGCTACTGATGCAAGCACAAATTATGAACAACACAAAAATAAATAAATGTTATAAACCCTAAACAAACAAAAAGAAAGCTTGTGCACAAGTCCAAGTTTCAATGTTGCAAACCTTTAACCCACAATAAAAAATAATTGTAGAAGCTTATTGTTGCATCAAACCTAGGTAAGTGGAGAAACTTGTTGTTGCCACAAGCCCAAGTAAGTGTAGAAGTTTGCTACTACCATAAGCCCGGCCTTTAACCCACAATAAAAAACAAGTGCACAACAACCTTGTTGTTGCCACAAGCCCAAGTTTGAATGTTACAAACTTTAAACAAAAAGCAAGTGCACAAAGTTGCCACTACCACAACTTACAAGCTTGGGTCCGACTATTACAAAGTTGTAAACTTGCAACAAAAACAAGCACAAAAGCTTACTATAGCCACGCCCACGTCCAATTGCTATAAACCTTAAACAAGAAAATGTTTACACTCAATCTTGTTGTTAAACAAAAAACAAGTGCATAACTTGCTACTACTAGAACTTACAAGTTCGGGTCCAACTGTTGCAAAATTGCAAACCTGCAAAAAAAAACAAGCGCACAAACTTACTGCTACCATGCCCAAATCTGACTGCTGCAAACCCTAAACAAAATAATGTTGTACACAAGTTTAATGCTAACAAAAAATAAGTGTAGAAACTTGATATTGCCACAACTTATAAGCCCGAGTCTAATTGTTGCAAAGTTACAAAGTTGTAACAAAAAACAAGTGGAGAAGTTTGCTACTACCACACTCAAGTTCAACTACTACAAACCTTGAACAAAAAGTGCTTACATATAAGCTTGTTGCTACCACAACTTACAAGCTTAAATTTGGATGTTGCAAACCCTAAACAAAAAACAAGCACAAAAACTTGTTGCTACCACAACTTATAAACCCAAGTTTGAATGTTACAAAGATGTTATAATTCCAAAGAAAAAACAAGTGCACTAACAACTGCAAGCCCAAAATGCAAATGATAAACAAGAAGACAAGATGTTTACTGAATGTGCATTGTGAATTCCTTATCCAAGACTTTAAGCTTTATGGGCATTAGGCTTTGGATGATTCAGAAAAGCTTAAGAATAAAAAATGTATCTTGATTTTCACTGCATAACAACAACTTGATCTCGATTCCCACAATCGATTCCAGAATCTAATCTCTTGAGCCCAAGTTACAATGTCCGGAATCCCAAATTCCTTACTCCAAATCCTAGGAAATAGTTCTCTTGAATCTTGACTCTTCAAGTTTATAGTCCAGTCCAGTGTTCACCATCCTTGTTTAAGTTCTTCAAAATTCAAACCCATCACCCTAGGGCTTAAAGTCTAATGTCGAGCCATCATCCAAAGTTTAGAATCCTTTAACTTCTAACATTCACAAGAGCATTCAAAAGAATGGTGCTTATATAACTTAGTACTTACAAGTTATAACATTCAATCTTTACTTTCTAATTTACTTTCTAAAAATGACGCTTGTACAACTTTTAGCTCTAGCCTCCAAGCCTCCCACTCAATATGCAAGTGCATTAATGATGGCTTGTCAAAGCACGACATGAAAATGTGGCAAAACAATTGTTGGAAAGAGCAAAAGCGAAAGCTCATCAATGACTCTTAATGTTGAAGATCTAGCAAAATCGTAATCCTGAAGTGAAAGAATCCAACGAACCCCTAACCCTAAAATGAAGCAATTTGGTTCACCCATTTTGAAAGGAAGTACCATTTGATAGCAATAGTTTTCATTTCTAGAGGGCCACCCTTGTGAATTGTGCGGTACCTATTTCATGATTGGGCGAAATTAACATATTTATTGCCCTTTTTTTCAACCTTAGGGGTAACAACCCTTTCTAATTGGAAGGTATTTGGTGAAAATTCGTGAATAAAAGAAACATTGAACCTTACTATGCAAGAAAGTAAGTAAGTGAGGTAATTGGTGATTACTAAGTAAGTAGAAGGAATATACAAATCATTAAAGCATCCCCACTAGCATTCTACACAATATGTTTTGGATGAAAAACACTAAAGTTCATGTTGATGAGTAGTAAAATGGATTTGGGTCAATATTCATCTGTAGGATGTTGTGTTTGCAAAAGGCATTGCAGAGTTTAACAATTGTTCTTGATTGAATAGAATGATTGATGTAGGTGATTTATTGTTAGTAGTTTTTCATTTTTTACAATCCCAATTTTCAGGTTTATGGTAAGCAAGCCATCTTATATGTGACAAACACTCTTGAAAGCCCAAATACCAAGTATGGGTGGAGCTGAGCTCTTAGAGTAGCTCCACTAACACAGTCCACATTAATACAAAACAAAAAAAACAAAAGAAAAAACCCCCCATGGTCAGAACCATCACATGGAAGTCAAAAAGGGAAGGCCAAAGAAAGGCCAGAAGACATGCAACCTGCAGGAACCGAAGAAGGGAGAGAGCTAGTCCCTCTCATGGTAGGAAGCAATCTCACCCACATCAATCAGTTGGATGATGCTAAAGAAAAACTTACTAGTTCTGTTAAAAAAAACAAGTTTTGGGTTGGCATATTTGCACATGATGCAGAGCTTGGCAAAAGCCACTATTCTACCTAAACACTTGTTATGAAATGGCTAGTTGATTGATTCATCCCCATTGCACATTGTATCACATATTGCTAATTGACTTGATTGATTAATTGGTCCAACAAGTGTTGAGCTATTACTAATCTCCCATCTTTTACAGTCTATATTTGATGTTTATAGATGAAGCTTGGGAAAAGTTTAACAAATAATCTTGGATGGAGAAATACTGTTGGAGGCCTAAATATTCAACATGGGTGGACTTGCTGTTAATACATGTCTAACCATTGGGGCTAAGCTTAGGGACAAGAATTCATCGACCAGAATGGTTCCTATTCACACACACACCATCCACCTTGCATGGTGCACTGGTGAGTGCTAATTAGGTACATCCCTATGGGAGATAATCAGTACAAAGGTACAAGGACTAAGAGCATCTCCACCGGTGCTCAGTATGTCACTCTGGATAATAAAATTAAATGTCTAAGTGCACTTACACAATACAAAAGCTTGATATTAAATATTGTTAATTGTTTCCTTGATGCCACCCATGGACATGAAAATTGGACATTAAGGTGAGAGGCTATTAAAATGCCACCCCTTAAGCAAAGAATAGTGATCAACCAATTACAACCAGTCGTAACTTTTGCCGGGCCTTGTGGAGAGCGCTGTATTTTGTGTACATTTAAAGGCCCAAACAAAGGTTAGTATTTTGCACTCCTCTTGACTTGGCCTCTCACATGTAATATTTGTGTCAAATAAAAGGGCAACATGTTGAAAGACATGACAAAATAATTTTGAACCAATCAAAAGACAAATAATAGGTAGCATAAGCTTTGCTTGTCAAAAGATATATGAAAAAATAAAGTACTTGTAATAAGTTTGTGTTATTCCTTTTTATTAAGCAAAAGTTCAAAGGAACTCCTTCTTCCAAGGCAACCTTGGGAATTTGAACTGTCTTCTCTAGGCCCCATTGTTTGAGCAACTTTTGAGGCTAAAGGGGTGGAATAAGGGTGGAATGGTGACCACAAGAGAAGCAATGAAGAAAAAGTCATTGGAACAATTCAACTATGGCCAAACTTACTTATAATACCCATCCATGAGGTATGAATATGTAAGAGAGGATTCTCTAAGAAGAATGTTGTAAAGAGTGTCTTGCACACTTGGCTTAGGTTGGATACTTGGAATGCTCCAGTAAGGTAGATAGGTCGTTGAGTGAACATTTAAGAAGTCAAAGGAGGTCGAACGTGGAATCCTCATGAACACATTGTTCCTCTACCTCTAAAACTAAAAGAACATTTAGTTTTAATGGCCTCCATCAAGCACTTCCAACATCGTTAAAATTGCTCAATTTGATAAAGTAATGGGAAAGATACAGACTGCCTGGTGTATAGGGTTAGGGTTTCAGAGTTCAGTGATAGGTGAATTAAAGCATACTAGTGTGAACCCCGTGCATAATGCACAGGTGTGTTATTTCAACAATGTTTGGTCCCCCCTCGCCCCGGCGGTTCTTTATATTTTTCCAATTGCTGCTAAACACCGGTTTTCATCAGATCACACTGGGCCAGAGTGATTCATGTGGGATCAAAAGGGTTGTTCAAAAAAATTATATTTCAAAATCTTAAATGAACCCATAATTGTGTGGCTATTGTTGCAAATATTTGGAGTTATTACAATGTTTTGGCTACCAGTCCTCCTTCAAATTCCTGGTGTTTCCCTACACTTAATAAATGACCTTGGGGTCACTGAGTT
>Ga0116231_10003764_pt1 | contig 31188 bp, 29 predicted proteins | sample S1TSphgellanicum_2_FD_89695 | JGI IMG/M metagenome (GOLD analysis project Ga0116231, IMG submission 89695) | Host-associated microbial communities from peat moss isolated from Minnesota, USA - S1T2_Fd - Sphagnum magellanicum MG | ecosystem: Host-associated > Plants > Peat moss > Unclassified... | reverse complement strand
TTTTTTTTTTTTCTTCCTTTTTCCCTCAAAAAAATTCCCCAAATTTTTTTTCCCTTTAACTCTCCCCCCCCCCCCCCCCCAAAAAAACGATGCTAAGTTCTGAATAATTTCACTACTCATTGCACGTATGACAATGTCATAGTAGGCTTCCATAGATGATTTTTTAAATAAATATATTCCAAAAAATTATTTTAAAAATTATTTTTTGAAAATTTTAAAACTCTTTGTTTTGTCAATATGGAAGTTGAGCATAGGCTATTGCAGTCAAGGTATTAAGCTCGTCAGGTTTTCTAGATCGTTTGAATTTTGCCACACAAAACAACACTGGTTGGAAGTTTTGTATTTTTGTACCCCAAGTCTGAGACGACAAATGGGACCATCCAACAACATGTGCAAAAATTTACTAATAATAGTAATAATAATAATAACCATAACTTCCAAAAACAGAATAATTACCACTGGTGTGTGTTTTTTCGGTTGAGAAATTTCACAACTTGACGAATTGTTTTTCAGAAAATGAAACAAAAACCTGAAAATTCTATGATTTTTCGAGATTTTTCTCGCAATTTTTCGAAATAAAATTAAATAAATTAGCCACATCTAGACCTAGGCACTTCTTAAGTCGTCACTTGTACCAGCACTTTTTGTAAAAATGCTACAGTTCACGTAGGACAGTCACTATTTAATTAATTCTAATTAATGCTAGGAATCCTCGCCAGTAGACATACTTGAGGAACTTCAAATAAATAAATCGATAAATAAAGAAAACCCTGATTTAATTTTACCAAACAAATCCATAACCAATAAGTTATAAAATAGAATAAGGTAAAACACTAAATTACCAAATAGAAATTCACGTTCGGTTTTACCGACACGAAACGGATGCGATTCGTGGAAACCCCCGCCGCGCCACCCGCAACCCCAGACACGTCCCGTCCGGAATGCTTGACTACGTAATGAATGGGGGGATATTGTTGGAAATCCGCAGCCATAAAATCCCCCGCTGGAATCCGATGGCAGCATTCCGTCAGTTTTTGTCGCCATTCCGCGACTGCGTGCGTTGACGTGATGGTACAGCGGATGACGGAACGCAGAATTCCACACTTTTCCATTGCACATGCAGTTTTACTACTACGCACCCTACGACCACACCCTAAGTCAAGTCCTCTCTCTCTTCTCTCTCTCTCTCTCTCTCTCTCTCTTTGTCCCCTTTGTGCACGCGGGACTTGCGATTCCAGAGAAGAGAGAAGAGCTCGTGCTTGAGACGGCGTGAGTGAGTCTCTCTTGCGTGAGACGACGAGTTCGTCTTTTATTTTGCAAAAAATTCATTTCCTCTTATTCTTCCTTTTTCTCTCTTTTTTCGGTTTTTTCTTTTTCTTTTTCGTCTTGTTTCGATGTTGCGGAATTTGAATGCGGAATTTGAATGTGTGTTGCATGGGGCGCGGGGGGGGCGGGAAGGAGCGTGGCCGGGGGGTGCGGGAGTGCTTTTTTTCTCTTGGAATTATTTAATCTGATCTTTTCCAGAGTATTGTAACTTGTTTGTTGTCGTCTCTTCTTTTGTTTTGATCATTTTTCACTCGGAAAAACTCTCTTCATTTTATTTTTCTTCTTCTTCTTAGGCTTCTTCTCACTCTTGTCTCCCAGTGCTTTGTTGTTCTTGCTCGTCCATGAGCCTTCTTCTTCGGCAGGCAGGCAGGCAGGACAGGAACCACCCCAAGAGTGGTGGGTATGTGGGGCGGTGGCTCGACGGACTGCCATAGGATAGAAACCAGCAGCAGCCGCAGCAGCAACTATATTATTATTACATCATATTCTTCTTCTGAAGGAATTACTTGCAGCGCACTTGCAGCAGGAGTTTATGATCAACATGAGTATCACCACGCCCTTCACTCTTGTAAGTACCTTCTTCTTCCGCCACATGCCCCTCGTCATGCATGCATGAGCTTCTTCACATATCCAAATCACCCTGGAAGTAGTGAAAGAAGTTTGCTGGTACCAAGTAGTTTGTGCTCCTGATCATGGTCGATGATCCATCGTCATCATGCAAAGGATCTATCCAGTACAGTAGTTAGTCAGTGATTCGGTCAGTTATCCTGGACCCCAGAATGCAATTTAGCTGCAAAAACTTTTTTGAAAAGCTCGCTGAATCTGAATGTAGAAAAGCATGCCAAAAAAATTCAATATAACTTCCATATCAAGAGCTTATCAAGATTCACCGCACACGGATGATCATGATTGTAGATTCATTGAGCTTCTGTTGTCATATATCTCTTGAGCAGCTAATTCGTATGGTTTCAAAGCCCTGAAAGAAGCTCATAGATCTGATCGTTTAAGTAGTGTTGTGCATGATGCATCTAACTGGTGGGGCAATATGGTATGCTTCTGAAAGTATGAAACTTGGACAAAGAGTACATTCTTCTTTTGCTTCGTGTTCTTGTTTTTGTTCTTCCTTTTGCTTACGATTTGCATGAACTCTTTGTTCGAGAGAGAGGTGAAATAAATGGAGGTTTTGGTAACTCTTTTGTTTTGGAATTGAGAAACCCATAATTATAGCAAAAGGATGCCTAGCATGTTTCAAAGTTTTTTCTCTGCACCATGCATCTATATCTGGATTTGATCTCTCTGCAAGTCAAGACGGGAAAGAAAAAAGCACATGTGGGCCCGGGAGGGGGTGGTGGTTGGAGGATTTTTTCTTTTGTTTTTGCTTTGAGGTTTAGCAGCATGATTTTCAGTGTACTAAGCGGTTAGGTATATGCTTCCAGCAGGTGCTACCAGAAGATCTACAGGAAGATATTGTGAATCGTTTGGAAGATGCAGCGCACATTGCCAGAGCAAAATGTGTGTGCAAGTCGCTGCGAGATGTGGCTGATCATGTGCGATCACTTCGGATTATTTGCAAGGAAGAGTATCATGCTAGTGTGCGAAATGAAATCCCGACAATAGTAATTCCTCGAGTCGATGGCAAGTCGAAAGCCAGTACTAGTAAGGCCGTAATAGGAGAAGCAGCTGCTGGTAGGGATCATCAAGCAGCCACTGCAATATCAAGAGCAACACGACCACATGAGGCAGACCATCAAGTTGGCAGCATTCCTCTGCATGATACTCCCAACTCCAGTGCAATTACTGGTGGAAGTGTTGTATGCCTGCCTGAGGAGGAGGAGGAGCGGGAGCGGCATCATGAAATTGGAATCAGCAGCAACAGCAATGGAAACTCTCAAGAAAAGGGATCGCTTGAGGTTCGTCGGGATCGTGATGTTTCTCTACATGCAGGAAGAAGAGTCAACCCCCTAGGAATATTCAATGGCAAAAGGCACATTCGGTCTCAAAGAGAAACCCTAAGTGAGGAAGCTGAGATCGTCTGTGATCACCAAGAACAACTAAGGGATGATTACAGTGGTGCCAACTTCTTCCCAAATGGGAGTAGGAGTAGTAGCAGCAGCAGCAGCAAGAAACCCAGGTTTCAAGAGGGTTTAAGCCTGAATGGTGAACTGGATCCAGTTGAGGCTCGTGAGGAAGCAAGTCTTTTGGAGAGGAAGAAGGATCCAAATTATACAGAGAAGAGGAGGCACTTGATTCTGCAAAAGCTGAGCCTAAGGGATGATGACAACAATCATGGGAGTTTTCCGAATTCTCAGAGGAGCAAGAAACACAAATTTGAGGGCGAGTTTCATCCTGTAATTGAGGAGCATCCACGACAAATTGCTGCTGCTGCAGGAGCGGAAACTACTGCAATTACATCATCAGGGCCAAGCAGGAACAACAAGAAGGTGGAACCCATTTTCTTCCGGCATCTTGTGCCCGAAATATTGAGGAAGACAAAATGCATTGCACGATTATGGATCGAGATCGATTCCAAGCTCCAGTCAAAGAAAGTTCCTGACGGAGAACGAGTGTTTACTGATCACTGGCTTACAGATCCACTGAAGGTGAACAAATGGATTCCATCTGTTCAAGCCACATTACAGGATCTGTGCATAGTGGATTACGGACAGCAAGCCATTTCGAGGCCATCCAGCATCCTCGCGATCCTGTCTCAAACGTGTAAGTCTGTTTTACTCCGGCACTCTTTGCATCTTAGGGTCACTAGTTGTGCATAATCAGCTACAGACAGTCATGGAGTCCCATCCAGTCTTTCTTTTTTTCCTTTTTTTTTATGTCAAAATTTTACAAAAAGATATAGCAAAATTAGTTGAAATTACACTAGGAAAAAAAAATCCAAAATTTCCCCAATTTCTTTGTCGGAAAAAAAAAACACTGGCCCATCCAGTTTGTCATGTTGAGATTTGCCAAGCACGGTAGTGTCTTCCATGTATAAATGTGGGCTACCAGTAGCAGACCAGTGTTTTGTTTTTCCCAAAATTGTGAGGTAGGTGGGTTGGCAATCATCCAAAAGAGGACTTAGCCAAATTCGGCTATAGGTTAGAGAGGAAAGTAGAAAAGTTCAGGAATTGTGCTATATGTTGACGAAATGCTATATAACCTATTGTCTAACTATGGCGGATTCCAACCCCAAAAACAAAAACAATTATCCTCATAATGTGGTGACAATAGAGATATCCATAGTCACCCTGTCTTCCCTGTCTTTGGGCCTCCTTTCACCCCCTAACCCCTCTCTTAGTGATATCCGTACGGTAATGAAATTTTATTAAATCTCAGTATGAAATTCTGAAACTCAGTACGAAATGCTGAATCTCAGCATTTAATGCACAAGGTTCAAGAGGAATTATAGTAGCTGTACAGGTAGGAGCAGTGAAAATCTATGTAGCAGAAGTGGAGGCGCTCAGGAAAAGAAGAAAGACAGGGTGAAAGTCACGATGGTTTCCTGAGTTTCACCCAGTCACGATGGCTTTTTTTTTCTTTCTTTCTTTCTTTTCGGCAAAATGCGAAGTTTTGCCAAAAACAGAAACTCTCGTACTAACAGCAACTTTTAACTCATGACTTGAAATAGTATTATGCTTCTGATTTGTGTTGATTTTTTTGTGTTGTGGGTGGGTGATTTAGGCTTGAATCTGAAGACACTGGACTTGAGGCACATGTTTTTGGGCACCAAGGATTGCAAAGATATGCCACAGCTCACAAGTTTGTCACTCCACTGGGTGAAAGTGGACCCAGCAGATAATGTGCTCCAGGAAATTAACAAGCGGATGATGAACTTGCAAACTTTGGCCATGCTTAGAGTCGTTGGAGTGGAACAAGGCCACTTAACATTAGCCAAACTCAAAATCTTGTGCCTTGGTTTGACAAACAAGGCAAAATCAGTGAGGATTGAATTGCCGAATCTGGTGACATTGCAGTTGAAAATGAAATGTCCCGAAGTACTTCAGGTACAAGCACCGGCGCTGAAACACATCGCCTTTAACCTTGAGATCCTGGACTCCTCATTGGTAGGATTTGAAAACATCCACGACCTTCAGGATGTTCTGTATGGTGCATCCAATTTCACAACACTTTCCAAGCTGGTGCGACATAATAGGCTCGTCAACAAGACATTTCTGGACATACCTTGCATGTCCGCAACCGAGGATGGGGAACGGTGGCGTGTGCTAAAACATGTCTTGCTCAACATCCCTCCCTTTGAGACGCTTCACTCTGAGTGCCCAAATATGCAAGTCCTGAACGTTGGACCGGGACTTTGGCATTCTATGGAGACAGCAAATTACTCCAGTTTGATGGAAGTTCGCGCTTGGCCACCTAATATTACAAGGCTCATCTTGCACATGATTCCACAGACACTTGCAGCATCGGTCGCTATTGTACTTCTGTTTGTAACAGGAATGCCCAAGTTGCAAGTTCTAGAGGTCAAGGTCCAGAAAAATAGCCCAGTCGATTATGACACTTTCATCAATGCCATCAAAAGCCATGTTACGCACCTGAATTTTAGGCCAGGGAAATGGATCGGAAGTCTTGACTTCTCTTGTTTTAGATTCTAGTGGAAAACAAAATAAAAGCAGACCCACAAGAACACTGGGTCCAAAACACCCAATTTGATGAACATCTCTAATTTTATAGCTGAGCATAAAATTGAGGGTTCAGATTGATTTTGAAGGTAAGAAACTGGAGTTACACAAGGATAGCTATAGCTTCTCGCATGTCAAAATTGTTCTAGTCTTAACCAGAGACTCCTCTTGATGTATTTGCAAAGTTCTTTATCAAATCAAACTACTGCTTCTGTGCATCAAATGTGTCGGGTTAGGGGGAAGTGATTCTGCAGTCACCACTTACTAGTCTTGTAATGGAGGATGGATTTTGCCGTGCCCGATGTAACTAACATATAGCTCTACATATTGGGAGACGTTTACTGGGAAAACCCTTCATAGGGGTTTCTAGTTTCTACACTTTCCAAGAGACTAGCGTCCAGCTCGTGCTCCCCAGTACACACAAAAGATGAGAGCAGGAGCTGCTTCCCCAGAAAGAGAGGAAACATCACATCTGTGAATGGTGGTCGGTGTCGGAGCTGGCCAGAGTATAAAAGAACCTGGGAGAATTACACAATATACAGCAACCGGAGAATTAGTTCTCTGATTTCAGAAGTGATTTTTTTTTTTTTTTTTTTCAATGCTCAAGTGATTTTTCCTTAGGGATTTAGTTGTGTTGCAACTTGCATATAGTACTTGTGTGTAGCTAGCTCTGAGCTTGTAGCGGTGCACAATATGCTTATGCGCATGCTGTAATGGAAAGTGATAGCTGCACTCCCCAACACCATAGCAAATCAGGATCAGAGTTCCAAGAGCAATTGATCCACATGCAGACACATGTATATAAAGTGTTCAGGTCCTGATCATAGAGTGTACTCTTGTCACAATTTGTGTGGTGACTTTTATGTTGTTGATTGCACCAACATTGTACTCCATATAATTAATTGTACTCATCTGATTGTGAAAAAGGGGAAATGATAATTTGTTCATGAAATTAAGCTGGTGGGAGTTCTGTTCTACTTGTTGGTCCATAAACCTTCAATGGGGTTCAATTGAGGACAATTTTCAGTGTGGGGGTAAAGTTGTCATTTCAAGGGAAAATAGGCCATTTGAGTGGGAAATTGATGTGGGAGGTGAACTTACACAGGGGAATATGTGTTTCTCTGACAACATTCCACCGAAGGTTATGTTTACAAGTGCCACACAAATTATTCAGCATCCAATCTGAAGTTCTTTGCTATGTTGTTGCTAATTGAAAGATTAGAAGGTATTTGTGTAGGGTAAAGCCCTGGGATTGGGGGCATTCTCAAAATCTGAAGCTCTTTGCTATGTTATTGTTATTTCAAAGATTAGAAGGTATTTGTGTAGGGTAAAGCTCCGGGATGGGGTCATTCTCAAAATAAGGGGCCTCAGAGAAGGCAACAACACCTAGCAGAGTCTGGCCTCACATTTTGGGACTGTTCCCCACATCTGCACTTTACCCATCAAGGCAAGGGTTATCAGGAACGTAAATTGAGTATTTTTGAGAATGGATAAACAGCCAAAACTAAAGTGTATTGGATAGCTCAGTGATTGGATCATGTGGTGGTCTCATCGGATTGCACCAATGTTGAATCATGATGTGCCATGGATGTGCCACAACCAAAAAAACATAATTTCCTAGGTTATATACCAGTCAATTTTGGGGTCTTATTTCATGTTGAATAATGATGAAACTCGCCATGATTTGCACAAAACATGGATGAATTTGAAACAAGATTGTGATAAAAAAAAAGTCATTGCTTGTGATTTCAAATGGTATGTGAATAATTTTTTAATGTCATTCAACATTATGAGATTTGCCAATGATGAAGTATATCTTGAAACAGAACACATTTGTTATCAAAGATGGCACATCTTGACAACTATTTGATTTTGTGCCTTACCAAACTGACAAGAAAATCACAAAAAGTTGTCAACCCATTGTAATCCTATGTTGGTATCACCTTGAAAATTTGGACTCGCATAATAATACTAAATTTCATATTAGCGGAAAACCATGTATAAATGTAGAATGAACACAAGGGAAACCATATAACAAATCAATAAGACAAAACCGAGAAAACTTAACCTTTGAAGCAGTATTTAAGTGTAGTCTTTCTTTAAAATTTTGATGTTTTATTTTTGGATTAATCACAACATCAAACATAAGTTTGAATTGTATTGGTTGATTATAAAGTTTGTCAAATGACAAGTGTTGGAAAATAAGGTCGTTGAAAACCCAAAAATGCCAAAAAATTGTGATTAGGTATCAATAACGTTACAATTAATTTGTTGAATTTCAAGAAGGGACCAAAAATTTTAAAACAATCAATTCAGTAAATAATTCTAAAGACAATGATTCATTTGGATCTAGTTTAGGTAGGAAAACTGTAGGTTTCATAAGTTGTAATTGTTCAATTTTAAATTGAAATATGTTAAGCCCATTTTCAAATAAAGAGGCATGTAAAAGTGTCTTTTCAATCTATATGTTTTTAAAGTTTTTTTTTTCTAGCACCATGTTCACAAGTAGGCTTTTAATATCTTCTCCATCAATTTGTCTCTTAATTTTCTTCATTTATATTTGAATTCAATTCAATTGTTAAATTTAGTTAAATTAAATTAAATTAAAAGCAAATTGAATTGAATTCATATTCATTTCTTATATGTATTGAAATGTATTTGAGTTCAATCTAAATCCAATCTAATTAAATTTAAATCCAATTCAATTCAAATTGCATGTAATGATATTCAATATATTCATTTGAATGAAACGAAATTTTCACAAAATTGATTCATTTTTTTCATTGGTTGATTATCAATGATAGTGTGCAACAACATGGAACCCAAAATAATAATCTAGTATGACTCATGAAATGAATTTCTTGTGAAAAAAATTGTGCAAAAGTTGCTAGACTTGGATGAAATGTTTTTCTAAAATCACCATATTTAGACAATAGGTTCCAATAGGCCATAGAAATATAAGAGGATTAAACACAAAATCTACTTTCCTTCCTGACATGTAACCAAATTTGACTAATTCCTCTTGTGGATGATCACAAGTGTGATTACATCACCCACAAAACAAAACAAAACAAAATCCTGGTGGGTTTGGTTTGTGAGGGAAGAGGGGGTGACGAAAGGGGCACCATAACGTATTAATAATCGATGGGCCTGGCTGGGCCCAGGAAAGTGTCGGGATTGGCCAAGGGCTTCAAATTTCGGACTTCAAATTTTATGAGATTGGACTCCGCCCTAATGCCGTCCCTTCTCTCTCGCTCGCTCGCGTTGCAACACGCGCAGTGTTGCCTCCTCCTCCTCCTCTCTCCTCTTTTGGCGCTTTTCGTTAGCGTGTTTAGAGCGTGCCGCTTGTCGTGTGTGCCTTCTTCCCTTCTCTCGATGCCGCACCTTTTCTTTTCTCGCCTCCTCCCTGCAACGACACCAAGTACTGCGCTCGTCTCTTTTGTCCCTTCTTCTCTGTTCTATGTGTTTTTGTGCGGAATGCTGTTGATTTCTGTGCTCTGGAAACTGATGCTGCGGAGTTGACAATTCTCCAGGTAATGGAGAACTGAGAGATTGCATTGCGGTGAGGGATTGTCAGAGACAGAGAGATAAGGGGGAGAGCGGCGGGAGGAAACGTAGAGAGGGAGGGTACGGTGGGCACGCGATGGCGATGTCAGGTTCGGCTACCTGTCCTTCTACTCGGGCATCGTTTCAGCTCTCCGTATCCTACTCATGCTCTCGCAAAGGACGTCACAGGCTCGGATCGCATGCTTGGCTTCTAGGACTGCGGCGGCAACGATCCCGGTTCCTGTTTCCGCGGCTCTCCCTCTGCATGGCGTGTTTCAGCCAGGTACCTATTTTGCAGCCCGTTGTCAGGACTGTTTTGGGAGAGAAATTCCTCTTCCGTCTTCTAGAATCCGACAGGGTAGCTCAATCGGAATCTCTCTGTGCGCTATTTACTTGGATGGATACATTCGATTCCTTTTATTCTCTCTTCTTTGTATGTAGCCAGTGCCTTGCTTTGTCACGGGTTCGATGCTAAGGAGACTCGCCAGTAAAGAGGTCGTCCATTTGAGGTTTTAGCAAGGCGTTCAACACTCAGGGAGTTGCCAAAATCAACGAATTCATGTGTTATTGCATTCATGGAGGCAGCAAAACGGACTTGAGCTTTAGACCACTGAAAGTGTGACTTTAGGTCTTGCAATAGGCCCCCAGGTAATGGAAAACATGCCAGGGTTTTACGGTAAAAGAAGTTGTAGCAGACACAGCAGCACCACAAAGTCTACGTAGACTTGTTTGGATTAGGGTTTCTGTCATATGCAGATACAGAGACTTAGGTCTATGGAACAAAGTTATTGGAATGGATATTTGCCATTGTCTGCTTTCTGCAACCTCCTTTCCTTCACATTTCTCATTTGGAATACCCAGGTCTAAGGTCTTTGCTTGTATGCTTTTTTCCTTTTGCAATGGTCACCTGATACCTGGTTTCATGCTGAGACAGATTCAGTTCAGGAAGCAACATATAGCAGGCAATGCTGGAGTACGCAGCAATGATCAGCAATTTCAGAACTCAGGGGTTTTTAGGTCATGGAACCAGCATCCATTGACAAGGTTTGAAGCCTGGGACAGCTCAATGGATGCAGGTGTGACATCTGCAGCTCAAACCACAGTTGATGAAGAATTCACAGACTCAAATAGGAGCTCCATGAACGGTGCCAAACCTGATCCTTATATTGTTGTGAACTTGGGATCTATGTCAAGGCGTGTCCCATTCCAGCGCCTTGCTGTGTGGACTGCTGTTGTTATCACCATGTTCCAACTCCGTGATTTTGTAGGGGTAAGTTCTCCTGTTTGTCTCAGAGGAATTTCAGGAATCTTCCAATATTTTGCAGTGAAATTCTGACTGAAGTTTCTTGATTTTTGAATCCAAGCTCTGTGTGTAAGTGATCACAAGTCGCCAGACTAATGTAGGTTGCTAGATGTGTAGTCTTCACCTCAGAATTTGAAATTGCTGGTTCTCCCAGTTTTATCTGCCATGTCAAATTAAACTCTGAAATTTTGTGTAGAAGTTATACCCTGTATTGTATTTGTGTTGGTGGACAGATCATCATGGGAACTGTAGTATTGTCAGTGATTGGAAACTCAGTTGTTTCATGGGCCGAGGATTATTTACCAGGCAGGCGTCGGCTTTTGGTAGCCACCATGTATGTGGTTATTCTTGCAGCTCTTATAGGTGTTGGTGTCATGTACATACCCCGCCTCACTCAAGAAGGGGCCAAACTCATTGCACGGATCCAGGTGAAGTATGTCCTTCTGTATTCATATCATTTGATCAGCAAGACTAAGAGGTGTACAGGTCTGGATGGACACTAGCCCTTGAAGGGCCAATCTGTTGCTACCTTAGTTGTCAATTTTTGAGGTAATGGTCTCTTTAAAGTCTTGGATTTGATGGTTTCTTCCTCTTGGAGGTAGCATGGATGAACACAGAGTATTGATTTGAACAAATATCTGGAAAATGTGTCATTTTGTGAAGCAGAATGAGGATCCCTACACGTTGGTCTCTGATAAACTTCGAAGTGCATTGGGTGAGAATGTCACTGATCAGGTATTTCTCATTGGATAATAAAACTCCTTTCCATGACCCTCTTTTCCATCTATGTAGTGGTTGTTCAGCAAAGTTTGCTGCAGGTTTATACTGAACAGCCCTTTTTTGTCCTGTTTGATGGTCTTTGTTTGTCAGTTGGAGCGATTCTTGCTGGTGATGACCAAGCCTGACACAGTTGTGATGGTAGGTTTCCAATCTTGATATAGGCATGCTCTTCTGTTGAGTATCTTACATGTTGTCTCACTGTAGAAAGAGTATACATCCTGCCAAGGATATGAAAGGCTGTGTCATACTAGACTTGTCATGAAGCCTGTACATGTACACAAGTTGTGGTGCTCAGAAAACAACAATTATTCCATTAAGATTTGGGATGATGACTTGTTTGTCAGGAATCAGTTGCAGGCAGCAGGACACAAAGGTTGAGGGCTCTGCAGCAAATGATCAAAGAGTATGCAGGGGCTATGGTGGTGTGGTTAGCCACACTCATCTCTGCAACCAGTCGGTTTGCCTTGCAGGTACATTGGTATGTTTCATGGCACCATTTGTGCAGTTCTTTATTCCCAGTTGCTTGTTTAGATTGTCTCCAGAGGATTCTGGGCAGCAGCTGTTCTTGCTGCCAGTGATGCCAAAGAAACCACAGAGAGGTCTTTCTTGCATTCCTTCCTGTTTCAAGGATGCTTTTATCTTTGTCTCATCTTCCAGTTTCACAGCCTTACGCATCAGTCTTACAGAACTTAGGTTCAATGCACTTTCTGGCCTGGGCTATTGAGTGCCTGAAGCATCTGGAGTGATCAAAGTGGAGATGCTTGTCATTTGAGCGGCAATTCAGATTTATAATCTGCTGTGTTTTTGCTGGTGGCAGAGTCTGGTGAGCCTTATTTTTTCTTTCATGCTTGTCTGGGATATGCCAGCAATAAGGCGAGGTGTGCAATCCCTCAAGCAATCGCGTCTCTCCATTGTATATGAAGAAATTGCACCTGTGGTAAACTTCATCCTTCTCTTTACAAAATGTTTCATCAGTTTTCCTCTCTAACTTGCCTGGTGGAATGCCCAAATGGTGGCAAGGATTTTGACAGAAGTCTCTGCTTGTTTAATTGCAGATAGGAACTTTTGGTGCAATTTTTGGGAAGGCAATGCAAGCACAGAGTGCCATAGCAGTGGTGAACACTGCCTTAACAGCCTTGGGCCTTCTTGTCTTGCAAGTTTCTGGTGTGGGATTCTTGTCAGTGTTGGTATTCCTCTGTTCATTCGTGCCCGTGGCAGGAGTCATCATTTCCACTGTTCCAATTGGCCTTGTTGCATTTACAGAGTAAGAAATCATAATGACCTCCAGTTTGTTTGACCTCCAAGGCCCAGAATATGAGTGTTGGAAGACAGTATACAGAAGACAAAATATGAGTAGATCTCAGAATTGTGAGATGTGATTCAATTTCTCAGGAATATGCATCACATTGGCTATCGGGTTGCAGGTCAGGGCTATTGCAGCTGGGCTTGGTTGTGCTCATGGTGATCCTCATTCATGCTGTTGAAGCTTACATCCTTAACCCTGTTATTTATTCAGGTGTTTATGCTGTAACCCACCCTTCTTAGGAATGCTTGCTTCTGTATTATCCTATTATGTGTTATCAATGTAATCAGAAATAGCACTGCTCCAACTGAGATGGCATGAAACTGCAGTGATCCTCTTACCCCAATCACCAGGGCATGCACACTGCTGCCTTCTCTAATCAGATGTGGAATGTTAGGGCATTGAATTTACTGAACTACTTATTTCTTGCTGCAGCACATTTGAAGCTGCATCCACTATTGGCCCTCGGTGTTCTTGTTTTTGCAGAGCATACACTTGGAGTGTGGGGTCTATTGGTTGCAGTGCCTATGGCAGTGTTTTTCAGTGAGTACATCATTAAACGCAACTCAATGACAATAGGTGAGGATAACAAGTACAGAGCCTTGCCATCAGTACCATCATAAGAGAGCTAGCTTGTCTTCTGTTTAACCAAATGCTGGGTTATTTCCCAGGTCATGTGTCCAAAGGCATAGAAGTTAGTTCCAGTGGAGGTAATGCATCCTAGGATGCAATTAGGAGAATTATTGACTGTGCGGCGAGAGCATGATTTCCAATCCAGTGTTGATGAGGATGCAGAGATTAGAGACAGGCATTAAGTTATGAAGACATGGTTTGTCATGAATGACTGCTTCCATGTCAAATTGAAAATGACTCTGGGCAGAGATGGGTCACGAGATCTGGACTTTGGCATCAAGCATGAGTTGTGTATTTTCACCAGACTCGTCCTCATGTCAGGTTCTGTTAGATTGCATTAGATACGAGGGTCTCATGTTTGAGATTGAGTGCATCTCTCAGGGGCATGGAGTTTGCCCCCCCTTATCCACACATTCACAACTGTTGTGAACATTAAAACTGATTTTTTTCTTTTCTTTTCCACATTTCATAACCAACTTTTACAGTTGGATAATGGAATAGTTGTCATTCCGAGTGCTTGTGTGCTCCTTCAGTCTCCCATTCCAAGTAATTGTGCCCTACTTCTCTCGTTGCATGAAGATTATATAGTTGTTTTCCTGTGTTAATTTTTCTACCTTCCCTAGCAAGAGGTGTAGTCATCTCCTGTTTTCAGGAGATTCCACATTTCTATTGTTTCATTTAAGGTGGCAGTTTCCTTTAGTCTTCATTGTTTTTCATTTTCAGCTACAGTTTTTCTTTCTCTAGCTTATCTTTTGAAGAATGAAATGTATTATAATCTCTTTACATAAAGGGAGGGTTTGAATCAGTGATGGATGGGTATCACTGTTTTTAAAGATCAGTTGAGGTGGGTTCTTTTTTAAAAATTCAAAATCAAAGAGTCTTGAAGGTTGTTAAAGTCTTATTTTGTTTCTACCGCTGGATGTTTGTCAAATTGTTCTCTTTGATGTCATGTTAGTTGAATATGTGGAATTGGTTCTTTGATTAGGGTGATATAAATTGGAAAATAAATTAGTCATGACTCGGCCCTCAAAAATCTAACCTTAACCTAAAACTCTAACCCTGATTTGGCAACCCACTCTGGACTGGATAGTTGAGGATGCCAGTTCTTTTCTGGAATTGCTCTGTCAGTTCTTTTTACCATTTGGATATCTGCCTTATTCACATCCAGCAGAACCTGGAAAAGAAGTGGCCAGATATCCACCAGGGCTTGAGTGTCTTCTCCGGTATTTACCCAACACTGGTTGGAACCCTCAAGTCTCTTGCCATTCCTGGTCGTTTCACCTCCTGATTGTTCCCCTTGGCTCTCTTCCCTTAAACCGCATGAGGTTCTTGGGTTCAAATGTCCCGTATCACAAGGAACCCAGGTCATTTTGTGTCACGGTGATGCCAAAATCCATTGTTACCCGAAAAGAAAAGCTATGTAGATACTACGAAAGTGAGGCCTAAACACCCCAGGGATGATGGCTCACTGGTACTAGCCCATTCTGGAACCCTGAAACATCAAAAAATGTCCTGGGTGCAACCCAGTCGTGTGCACGTGAAACTCATGCCAACCCTCCTGCCAATGAGCTTGGCTTGGGGGTGCCTACAGCATGTCAGGTCAGGTCTGCTGTTGTGCTTCAAAAGAAAGAAGAAAAGAAAGTGAGGCCTAAATATCTGCTTGTCTGATGAAAAGGATCTGTGGACTCAAGAGTCCTAATAGCTATTCTTGAGGAGTTGCCTCTTTGCAGTTGTAGGACACTAATACAGCACTGGACAGCAATGACACACCTCATGAATCTTTCATACCAAGGAGGAGCATTGTAACGTCATCACAATCTCAGTTACATTCTTGCAGATTTGCAGTGAAGAAATCTAGTCACCAGAAAGGTGATGATGCACATCACATACACAGTACTTCAGCACATCTCTTACATAGTACTTCAGCACATCTCTGCCAAATAATTAATTTTGGAAAATAAAATATTCCTTCAATATTTCAAAAGGTTCTTCATTTTCCTTCACAAAAACAATTCTTTGAAAAAAAAAAATTTGGAAATTTCAGCATTTCTAAAAAAATACAATTTGTGTGAAAAGCCACGAAGGTACTACAGTATTCTATAGCAGTGGTATTCTATTCACATCTTCCGAGGCAGCTTAGAAATGTTAAATGTTCTTTCTAGGATCTGTCCACATTTGTTAAGAGTTTGGAGCAGGAAAATCTCATTAGATCTCATGACAGCAAAATAAAGAGCTGGTTTAAAGGAAGGACATGTCAAGCAGATTCTTTCTCACTGAATTCACATGACAACACTCAGGAGAACAGGAGAGAGATCTCTTTCAGCCACAATTTCCAGCCACAATTTCTAACTCTCTTTGTTTGTGGCTTTCTTTCTCCGTTCACCTCTGTTCACCTCATAACAGCTTTTTTTTGTGTTGCTCATTTCTATTTACAACAATTTCCAGGGATGTTCTGTATCAGAGTTTCCAAAGGGGCAAAACTTCTAGGGTGTGAGTTGTTTCTCCTATAAACAGGGCACCGCAGTTTACAGAAAACATCTGTATCCAAAACTCAGGCCTATTCCTTTAGATCCTTGTTTTGCTTCATCCTAGATATGAAGCCACTGGAGGACTATGCCTAAAAAACCGAACAGCCTCATAGTATCGACGAAGAACTACATTGCAAAGAGGATGCACGGGTTCAAGTAGGTTAGAGTAAGGACCTAACACAGCTCTTGGGGGCGGGGGGGCATTGATGCGGTGTGAGGCAGAATCTTGAGCTAATGTGAGACCACTCAGACAATAACAAGTGTGGTAGTAATCAGCTGACTTTTTTGGTTTGTCTCGCAGTCCTCCTTCCAATACCTTTGCAGAAACAGAAACAAACTTCACATCAGTGATCCATTGCTGGTGCTTCTGACAACACATGCAAAGAAAAGAGTATGGGGCAGAAGAGCTTGGAGAAACACAAGGTGAAAGAAAGAAGACTACACAAGATGTGTGTGAGGAAGAAAATGAGCAAAATTAATGAAGGTGACTACCTGGCAACAGAGCAAAATGTAGCCTTGGAGTGCTTGAGCATTGAATAATGGCCCATAAAGCAACTGGTCATCAGTGCTCATGAACTGATTTATGACAGTTGGCCTTCGTGATGTCCTCTTCTCTTTCTCCACATCAACTGAGCCCTCAGTCTCATCTCCTGCTACTTCCTCAACTGTGACCGCAATGGGGGGCCTCTTAATCTGGGTATCAGTTACTGGAAATAACCATTCTGCTGTAACAGCTCCTTCTCTCTCAACAACATGCTGCATCGGAATGTGTGACGGGTGAGGAGTCGATGCTTCAGGTTTCACTTCGGGTTCATCTTTCCCACCATTCCCTGAACCTCTGCTTTCCTGAGCATTGCTTGAAGCTTTACTTCCTTCACCAAGATCGAAGGCCTCCATTTTCTGACTAGAAGCTGGCAATCCATCCACAATTCCTTGTTGACCTTCCTGTCCTCTCCTTACACTAGCCTCTGATGCTTCATTTAGTGTCTCCTCATCTGGGACATGTGCTGCCTTCCTTCAGTTGGCTTTCATCAATTTACAGAGCTTGAAAGGGATATTCCTAATATACATTCTCAAAGACAGCAGATCGACACAAAGTTAGTGTTAAGAGTACCACGGTTTGATGCATCAGATGTGCTTGAAAATCCTTGACTAGCTGCCAACAGTGGGCCATTCCATCCCTCTTGCTGAGAGATGAGCTCTGGCATCATCCTTTGCAGAAGCGAAAACACTCCTCCCTACAACAGCACACATTAAATTTCACTTGATAACAATCCCTTGCACCAAGATACTTGAGAAGGAATATCCATATGATTGCAGAGAGACAACCCAGAATAAACATGGAAGATAACCAAACAAAGGTTGTGTAACTTCTTGTCAAAAAAAAAACAAACACACTAATGAAAACTAGTGCAGTCATGCCATTGTGACCACCATCATGAATGGCAGTGATAAACTGCCATTACTCCCCACTGGGTGGAAATAAGTAAAATTTAATCTGGTCAAAACATAGGAGAAACAAATATACAAAAATATGCTTCCTGAGTTTCTGTCACATTTTTGGCAGCAACAGGAAGAACTCGATCATGATAAACAAAGACATCCAATCATCCAAACTTGAACATCTTTGTCATTCATCAATTTGGAGCACCCATAGTTTGCACAACGGTTGGATTGATTGCTTGTGGATACAAATGCTCAATCTTTTACTAATACCTACTTTCCTTTACACAATTTAAAAGACACAATCAGCATTCACAGAATATTTTAATCACAAACTGTCATCGACTGACTGTATATACTAAAATACTGGTGAGAAAAGAACCTGCCAAAAGGAGTAGCATCCATCAACAAGCTTATTAGTACGGCCTTGAAATCCTCCTTCAACTGCACCTTGCCGGAAGACCACCCAGTTCTGTTGCACCACCCCTCCCCCATCATAATCTGCTTCAAATTTTGACTTCTTTTCAAGTCTTCATTACTCTCCAGATATCAAATTAATAGGCAATTACAACACGATGCAGTCCCTTACTGTTCTTGCACAAATCTGGTAGTTTTAAGTTAGGAGGGAAAGCATCCCTAGGAAGAGGGCCATGAATCGTACTACAAGGCTCGGGAGGTCAAGAACATCAACTCGGTTTATGAGTGCAAGTGTTGCCAGTCCACAAAATGTGTACCTTTGAAAACATAAATAACCAACCACAAATCTGATATTAGATGAAGAAAACTTGAGCTCAGGCTGGAAGGTCAGGTAAAAAACTGGAGTAAAATGAGGAAGCCAGAAAATACCTGTTTCTATGCCCAGCTCTCCAGTCAGCTCAAATGACACAATGGTCACAAGTGAAATAGACTTATAGTGACAACTCTTACCGAAGGTGTGCTTCTGATGATGTGGAATGTTCCATTCCAACAGTCAATTTGAATCAATTGTTATGATACAGCTGGAACAACTTTTTAGTGTCTCACAGTATCTTAAAGCTTAGGTAGAGGGTTTATGAGCCCAAACAACCAGATATCACAACAAAAAATATATCCACATAAACCAGCAGCCATTGGATAAAAACAAAGAATAAAAGATTTCTTTGGGGAATTTACCCGCCATGAGCTTCAGCACCCGGTTCGCCACCAATGCCCCCTTCATATGTTTGACAGCTGCAACACAACATGGAGCTGTGTCAGCCAAAGGTTGAATGTTTTGAGTGTGCACAGTGTCATCATTTCACTTGCATAGACCTGCTTGATAACCTAGGAGGTTTTATATCTCCATAACCTTTTGGTAGGGTAAATTGCCCTTTAGTCAAGACCCTATGGCAGATGATACTGAGGCCTGTCATGCAACACAACTGGCAGTGCTGTATCACAAGACCAGATACTGAGATGCTGGAAGACCCATTGAAGAGGAAGAATACCTGCAAATATACTCAGGAATGTTTTCCAGAAGCTCTGGCACCATTATGTCCAAAATGTGTGCAACCTGACCACCTTAACACTCATTAAGTCTTGTAAAACAACAACTAATTCACATGAAATTTACTGTCAACTAGAGTTGGGATGTTGTTGAGATGATTGTGTGCTTGCAGAGATTTCATTAGGTGCATGACAGTTGGAGAGAGATACTGCTGAAATGCAGACACTAAAACCCATCAGTACTATTCATTGAGCAATCCACTTCTCATCATAATGGACCTCCTAACCACCAATACCCAGAGCATACTATGCACAAAATGGAAGCCGAAGAGAAAGAAGTTGTCCTCCAGTATGCAAGAGAATATTCAATTCAGGACAAAGTACATACAGAGACAGCTGTGTAACAACCCCGAACATCTATCTCTCCTTCATCATGCATTCTGCAAAAAATGTAAGAATCCCCCCATTAGCAATGTCATTGTCATCTCAACAACCTGTTTCTAATTCCAATGGCTGTGCTTTCTTGATGAGACTTGAGTGGAAGGAAGATCAAAACCATGAAAAGATTCATCACATCAGTGCTAGTCCAGCTCAGTTCTCCAAACAAACTATGAGAAGACAAAATGGCAGAATCACACCTGAAGCCACCATATGGTTGCTTCATGCGGAGGAAAAACTGCAGCGTCTTCTCTCTGCTCACAAGACAGTATGCCTTTTATCAAAGTTTCTCCACCATATCAACCATCCAAGCTCCACAACAATCCCAAAATTGGCAAGAGTCAGGGCTGGACAGTTCAAGCTTTTTGAGAGATGCAGGAAGAAACAAATCCAAAGATCTGCAAGTTTACAAGGGTTTATGAAAGTTTTATGAATGATGCCCAGTACCTGTCAATGGAAGCAAGTGCTTTCTCTCCACCCATGGTTACAAGGGCATTCACTGCTGCATAAGTTGTTGCCAAATGTGGCATCTATACATGACCCCCACAAGGTAAACCAAAACCATGTCAACAAGCATCTCTATCCCACTAGATATACCTGATGCCAATGAAAACAACAAATCCTCACTTTGGTATTGTACAAATGGCAGCAGAAACTCAGCCATTTTGGAAGTGCCAGTTGATACAGAGCACAATTCAAATCCCTGCAGTGATGAAGCATTTGAGTATTGACACAATTTGATTGTAGAGATAGAATCTACTACCTACCTGCCCAGGACCTCCACCATAGCCACCACACTTGTCCTGCACATGACACATAGACAAAATAACTTAGCCATTAAAAAGCTCCATCTTCATGGTCATTCCTGCAAAGGAAACTCTGATCTCCAACTCTTATGTTTGCATTTCTACCTGCACATTTGTTCTAAGCTTTTGTCTATTGGGTCTTCATGCAAAAAGCAACTTTTGAATCCCGCATGCAACAAAAAGCTTGGTGCAATTTTCTGGTGGGGGACATGGAAAAAGCCTAGAAACCTGGCATCGTGAAAGGAAATCAATCGATCGATTACATACTGCCGAACCATAGTGTTGATTGAGCATTGCCAATGAGTGTAAGATCCAGTAGCATAACCATGGTCGACTGCAGAAAAATCCACAAGTCATCATCGATTGTTTGTCAGTGATAGAGTGGCAATCATTGCATCTCTGTATGAAGAATTCTGCTGATCATCTGGAAGTCCAAGAGTCTGTCTGGGAGTTTTCAAGCTCACTTGAATTGCACAATTGCACTTCACCTGGAGTCAAGAACAGCATATGTGGAGCTCAAGTGTTGATATCCCTTCTTCAAGTACTTCACATGCTCATCCCTCCAAAGCTCCAGTCTGCCATCCTCCCTCGCTTGCCTCAGCATCAAACAAAAACAAAAGATGAACGAGAACCAATTCTGCAAAGTGCAATGGCATTGAGTACAGCAACGGCATGCACACACATCCATCTTCATGCCATTCTTGCAAGAAACCTAATGGCAAGCAACGTGGGGCTGTTTGTGGGGGCGCATGCACTTGAAGACAGAAGACTCTCTCGATATACAAAATCTTAAGCGGAATACGGAAAACAAACGAGGAGTGACGGAAGAAGGAAAGAATGTCGGAGAAGAGAAAAAGGTGAAAAAACACTGTTTACAAGAGCGACGTCGTGTGTTGATTGGCAGCAGATGCAAAAGCTCCCAACAGCGTCTCCACACTGTCTTCCAAGCTCTTCTGCAGCCTCTCTGACACCGACGTCGACGGCGATCCTCGTTGTTCTCCTCCTCCTCCTCCTGCCGCCGCTCCCGCTGATGATGATGATGATGATGCCATCTTCCTTCTCAAGTTTCACAGTGTACTTGTTTCCCGCTCAGACAATATTTGTTCTCCAAGTTCTCTCCCCGTTTTTTCCTTGCGAAATTCCCTTGTTTCTTCTTGTTTCAGAAAAATAAACATCTCTCTCACTTTCTTTCTTCTTCTTCTTCTTCTTCAACCCTTCCTTTGCTCCTCTTCCGCACTTTCCTTTCCTGAAAACGACGACGACGGACGCGAACTACTGTAGTCGTTACGAGTGGAGAATGGATGAATAGCTAGCTAGCTGTTGCGCTCTACTCTCTTATCCCTTTTTTTCTTTGTCTTTTCTGATCTCTCGCATGCTTACTGCGCATTAGAAAATTCTTTCTCTAAGCCTCGAAAGCCTGCCTGGAAAAGAAATAAAAGAATTCTCTCTTCTGTCTCTCTGGATAGACCTATGTTCTCTATTCGGCAGTTGCGTTTCCAAGAGCAATTGGAAGATCTTCTTTTGGAGTCGAGATTATTGAGAACCCGGATCGAAGAAGTGCGGAGCTTTTGTCGCGTTCGACTTCCCCGATTTTTCATGCTCTTCCTTAAAGAACAACAACAGGACCTGTCAGTAAGATGATGCTGATGATCTTGCAGCATCGATAGGCTTGCATCACGGCAATCAAAAAGGTAGTAGCTCTTGTGCCTTCAGGCTTCTTCTTCACTTCTCCAATCTGCCTTGAGCAGGGATCTCTCCCAGTAGTAGCGTATTGGTCAGTGGTGGTCATGGCACGCCTCGCAAATGCCTTATGCGGTTTCCAATCCCATCAACGTATTGCTCTTCACAGTCAAGACAGTGGTAGTCGATGACAGGGACCAAGCAATCATCTTTCTGATCATAGGAAGGAAAGAAGGGCTCTCTCTGGGGTTCTTGGAGTACCTAATTGATGCCAAGTTCGGCAGGAAGATGTCCCTAGTTCATGAAGAAGCATCATCCTCTGAGGCCAATTTATGCTGGAGAACAAAAGACAATATGAGATATGCACATCAGCAGCAGCAGACATTTGCAGCAGACATCAGATTGTGGATTTTTTTCTCACTCCATGAACTTTTGTTGTTGTGCCTCTGGATGTAGGGTTTTGCAAGCAATGGCAACTGTTGTGTCTCTTTCCCGTCTCTCACACTCTACACAAGGAGCTCTTTCCACCTCCCGCTTGTCTCATCATCCTTTGCTCTTTCAACGCCGCTCACAGATTTGTCAAGACATAGGATTCATCTCCGCCATATGGAGCTCCCCAGTTATGGATCTCCAGGTCAAATATTTGTGGGGTTTGACTCCTGTTGCATCGGCATCTCTTGAGAAGGTCCAGATGTTCCCAAACATGGAGAAGTTGTCTATGAGGATTGGATGCTCTGGTTCCAGAGCACAGATTTTCGGAGTTTCGGCTTTCATCAGTGCATCTGCTGCAGAGATCAGTTTTGAACATGGTAAGAGCAATGTCCCTCTTGCTGCACAGTTGTTGTTGTTGCTTCAACAAAATGACCAAGATTCAGTACCTTGCAAAATCCAGGCTCCACCTTGTGGTGGGTTTCATTCAACCATATTCCTAGCTGTGGTTTGGTTTCTGCATACAGCCAGTAATATTCAGTTGGTGTTACGTGGAGTTGAGATTTGCAAGATTAGTAGCAATCTATGAATGCATGTTCCTGAATGGCTGTCCTTAACCTTAAGAGCATCTGTCTGTCCATGGCTGAGGCTGTGTGGCAGCTTCATCACTGAAGGACATCAAGGTAGTCACTCCTATCTGCGAGCGGCCTGCTGTGCACATAACATGCCTGGAAGATCTCTTACAATGGGTGAGAAAGGCACAACAACTAGCAGCTTCAGTAGGACAACAATTCTATGACACAGATGGAGGACCAGACTCAAGTGATCTGCTGCGTGAATTGGACTGGCTTCTTGATGATTCTCTGGCAGCATGCTGCCAGAAGGGAAGAGACTCTAATGCAGGTGCAAAACGCTGGAAGGCATGTAGCTGGAGAGATGTGAAAGCCTGCTTGCCTGCATGGTCTCTTGCAAATGAATCACAGGACTCAACAAGCTCAGGTATAGTAACAGCTTGCATTGTTTTCATGCTTGTACTGGACTTGTAAATACAATGAATGCAGAAGCTTATGTGCTTCTTGAATAGTTCTGAGAAGGCAGGCAATGGCAGTTTTTCATTTTGCTTTCATACTGTTGAGTGAGCAGAGATTGAATATAGAATGCCTCATGGGTCAATCATACAGTGACAAACAAATCTTCTCAGAGCATAGCTTTCTCTTTGACTGGAATTTGCAGAGATTGTTAAATTCTAGAAGAAACTTTTATTTCTGGATGTTATTGTTGCTCTTGGGAATTACTCTTGTGACCAGCAGTATTGACTTCAGCAATTTGGATCAGATACTCATGGAGAGGCTACCAAAGAAATGGGAGATCTGGGTCAGGAATTTGGGGCTTTCAGCACACTGCTAAGAGAAAGGTACACAGACCCAGTGTCTGAACTAGCTGCAGATGCTGCCTGCTGCTGTGATTCCCTTCGAGACAGCCTTGCAGACATGGCAGCAGATACCAAAGCATTTTCTGAAATAAAGGATGCCAATACATTGACACAGATAATGGATAGCTCACAAGAAGAGGAGTTTCCTGAGATGGTGGAGGCAGTCAGTCAACTAAACAACCAAACAACCAGTGCTCATGTTCTGTTAAGGATAAGCATTGAGGAACTAGAGGACCAATGGATACAGAGGGTGAAGGAGCGAAGGCCTTTCCAATATATAGTGGGATGTGCACACTGGAGGGATCTTGTATTGAGTGTCCAAGAAGGGGTGCTGATTCCGAGGCCAGAAACTGAACAGATGATTGATTTGGCTGAAGCTGCTATAACGGGAAATCCTTCACTGGCTGTAGGGTTATGGGCAGACCTTGGAACAGGCAGTGGAGCCATAGCCATTGCCCTTGCACGCCTTCTTCCTTCTCCAGGGTCAGTTCTGGCTGTGGATATGAGTGAGACAGCTGTGGCTGTTGCTCGCCGTAATGTGGGACATTATGCTCTTACTGTGAGACTCCTTTACCATCCCTTTTTTCTTAGTTTCATTTGAAGTAAGAGGGACCAGTAATGATAGAACTGCAATCCCACAATAATTTCTACGGGTCTTGTTAGAGCTGCAATCATCAATGAACATTACTGAAATCGAATAGATGTGAAGAAGATAATTGAGGAGAATTGGGACCAATCTTGTTCATGATGTACATCCCTGGCTCCCTTGCTTCTCTGTCATACTTTGGGTACAAACTGCAGTCCTCCTATACTTCAGGATTTGTGCTTACTGCATCATCTTCTTCCATGAGTCAATTCTGCCTGGGTTTGACTGTGATTCAATTGAGGCTCTCTGTCTTGGTCCAGGACAAAGTCAATGTGGTTCATGGGTCTTGGTTCTTGTCCCTTGAGGACCAGAAAGGCAGCCTGGCAGGTGTGATCAGCAATCCACCTTATATCCCATCTGCCAATATTGCTGCACTTCAAGCTGAAGTTGGAAAGCATGAGCCTCGGACAGCACTAGATGGTGGACAGGATGGCATGAAAGACTTGCGACAGATCTGCCATGGTTCTGCACTTGCTCTTAGAGCTGGTGGTTTCCTGGCCTTGGAGGTATTTTTCTCCCTTGACATTCCATCTTCAGTCCTATGGGATGTGCCTCAATACATCCACAGTGCAGCAATGTTGAACCTTAAGTTGGTCCAAGTCATTTCAGAACAAAAGAATAGTCTTTGCATTTGAACTTCTGAGTTGTGCTCTATGCAGACAAATGGTGGGACACAGGCAGAGGCTGTGGCTGATCTGCTTCACAACCTGAATTCCCCAGTTACTTGCTTCCAAAATATCAAGATTGTGCCTGATTTTGCTGGTATCTGTCGGTTTGTCACAGCAATACACTGCTGATCTGACATTCGACCAGAAATTTGCACCATTTCCAGTTTTGGATCCTCATCCTAAGGTATTGTATTTCATCCAGAGTTAAGGAGCTCAATTATATGAACTTGACTTGTAGTGCATGGATACAATAACCTTGCTATGTTTGTTTTAGGATGTGGTTCACGCAGAATGGGAATCTCCTGAAAGGCATAATATCAAATGCAACATCAGTTATATCTGTCAAAGGGAGCCCACAGAAGAGATGTACAACCAGACAACCTCCATTCAAGTGTTGCAGTGTGTTCTATACCAACAACCAATGTACTATGTGCTCTTCCAACATCAATTCTCCCATCAAAAATTCATTCATCCTTACAGCTGCATAAATTGTAGAAGCTTGAGATCACAAACATGATCTAATTAACATGAAAGCTACCACCCTCAAACCAAGTCAGCAAAGCAAAACAGATGGGACTCTACAATCTTCAAACCATAAACCTTTATTTGTCAGCTTTGCTAGAAATTTTGTTATAGATGTTTGCATGAACTTGAATATCTTTCATCTTGGAGTATCTTAGTGCTTAAAGGATATGTTGAGGGTGTGCAGGACGAAGCTCCAACCTCTACCCTCTAGGTAAGCCTTTCTATGCCTGAGGTACTTGTACAGGGACTGGTTCAAATGAAATGAAGCTTGTGGCCACAAGGTTGTTGCAACTTGAAAAATGAGGATGCTATGGACTTTTTGGGTTAGCTATGTTTCTTGAATGCAACATCATGACTTTGTCTTCCCATTGGTATGGAAAATGTGACAGAAGCTCTCAGAATGCAAATTTCCCATAACGGTTTGCTTGAATTTTTTGCAGATTATTGCACACCTTATACACACCCACAGTAAGAGAGCTAATTCTGTCAAAGTCAGTGGGTAGTCGTGGCAGCTCATCACTGCTATTCATTCATGATGAAGAAGGTGATGACTTTGTGAGTGACTTCACTCATTGTTGCTGCTTTCCTTTGTAATGCCCACCATTATTGAATGTTAAATCAACTGGAAATTAGGAACTTCAGTTTTAAATGCATTTGTCACAGCTGCAGAGATCATCCTAATGGGTCTTAATCCAGAATAATCGCACTAATTGCAAGAGACACCTACGTATTTCCATGAAGTTTCTAAAACATAGCTTGTGAATTTGATAAATCAAGTGTTTCTTTTGCAACATTTATGTAGAACCTAAATTTTTGGACCATCTATGTATGTTGTGCAATATTGTTTTGAAGTGGATCAAAACCCAATCAAAGAACATAACAATTCCAAAAAACATGAGAAAGTATTAAAAACACATAGGTATGTTAGAATAACATGAGGAGACAGATTACTTCATCAACAAATATGACTTCACTGTAAAGTCTGTCAATGATAAAACCATTTTCGCTTGTTATAAAAGTGCACTTTGACAAACCCGCATATTCCTAACCCATCCTCTAAAATCTAGTTGGTTTGGTTTTCAAACACTATTAATTACTTTTTGTTGTGTACCATAACATAATGTTTGCGCAAGGTATTGCAAATGTCCATGGTAAGATCATAAATTGATTCTTGTTTTATTTGTAAGTGTCAAATCATTTATAAAGTCATTGCATATTTATGAATCGAAAAAAGCAATAAGGATTGAAAACAATTGGGGTTCTAACATTTCAAAAGTTACAATTCACCAAGAATTACTACAACTTTTGTGAGCATGCAAAAAAATCCTTGACGCTTAGTACGTTACATTTCAAAAATTACAATGTAACAAAAATAATTACAACTTTTGTGAGAATGCCAAAAAAATCCTTGACGTTCAATATGTCAACTCGTAACATTTTATGAATGTCTTAAATATAGTCATGTAGTCATAATTTACCAAGGGTTCCTCCTTAGTCACGATTATGATTACATGGCTAACAATATGACTACACGACAAGCCAACCAATGCAACTACATACAACGACAAGCCAACCAATACAACTAGATAGAATAAAACACATGAATAACAAGCTTCAAATTTTGATCAATATATAAAACTTACTAATTATTACATCTTTAATTTTAATTTTTGTTTTTAGTTTTAGTTTTAATTTTCATAATTTAATTGTATTTCAAAAGGTTTTTTTTCTTTCCTGGGCATCATTAATTTGAATTGAATGCAGTTTCCAAGTTCCAAAAAATGGGAGGTCTTTTGTAAGTATTAATTATTGTATTATGATTGGAAAGGTGAAATAATCAAATATTTTATGGTATATACAAGCATGTTTAAATATGACTAATAGATCATGATATATATATAATTTTGTAAACTAGAAGATGAATTCTTGCAAAATGGAGTTTAATTATAAAATGGAAAATTTACAAGAACATTTACTTCATTTTTATTAACATTGCATTATTCATTTATGAGACTAAAGACCAATTAAAAACAATATTTTAAGAGGCATGGTCCTAACTCATGATCATGAAAACCAAATTAAGATTTTTTTATTAATAAAAAAAGCAATTCAATGTGGCAAGCCAAAGATGTAATTTTACATGTACTTAATTTAGGCGGGTGTGCAAGGAATCAAACCTTGCACCCAAGAGGTAAAAAATAACATTGTAACCAATGAACCATGAGCCCAAATTTGAAGAAAAATGCATCAACAAAGTATTCAACAAGTTGTGAAGTGCACACATTCAACAAAAAAAACCTTAATCCAAAGTTCATGAAAACTTTGAATTAAGGCGTCAACAAATTGTTGAAAACAAGAACCATATTATACATTTTGAGGTTTTAACATTCAAGTTTATGAAAATTTTGATAAGCAAAGATGAAAGACAAACCATGTTACAACTAGGTTTTGAAGTTTGAAATGCAAAACAAGAGGGTTTGTGAAAGAAGGTTAGTGAAAGTTATTTGTTTACTAATTATAGAACTTTGGAATTGCCCACCTCAAAAAGCCCATTTGAAGAGCTCAACACAATAAAATGTTGCATCAAACGAATTTCGGCATCACCCATGCTAAGAATCACCTTCAAGGTCTTCAATTTTCTAAACTTGCAAGTTAATCCTATCAAGGTACATTTCAACTCATAAGATTTGAAGATTATGGTTATAAAATTTGATATTTGTCCACCATGTTGTAGCTTCCGATGGGCTTCCACTTGTCAAGTTGAATTATATCCACCTTGTAACAACTCCCTAAGGTCTTGCTTGTGCCAATTTGAGGTATGTGGCACCTCCCATATTGTTGATATTCCTCTTGTTATAGTTGAAGTCTAACTACCTTGTAATAACTCCCCATGTGGCCTTATTCTTGTCAAATGTAGTTATGTCCAAGATTTAATGTTTCCCATGGTCTAAATTTTTATCAAGTTGAGGTCTATCTAAAGTATTTTCTTCTTAAAGGTAATTTTAAGTACAGATTTATGCAGGGCCTTGGTTTTCCCTTGGCCTTCATATTATCAAATAAATGAAGTTCTACCAATGTTCCCCATGGTCTTCTTCTTCTCAACCCTAAAGTCTATTTAAGGTTTGTATTCGCCACATGATCTTGTCAACTTTCAAATATGTGTAATGGTGCTCCCCATTGGTGCATCCTCCCCTTGTCCTACTATTAAAGGTATCAATTTGTTTGATTTTTTTTGTTAATGTGTAAGCAAGATGGCTAGGTTGGTACAATTTAACTCACAAGATTTTAAGTTGCTAGATGTTAAATTTGATGTTTATTCACCATGTTGTAACTCCCTATGCGCTTCTACTTGCCAAATTGATGTCTATCCACCTTGTAGTAACTTCTTAATGATCTTGCTTGCATCAATGTGGAACTTCCCATATTGTTGATATTTTTCTTGTTTTAGTTGAAATTTGACCACCTTGTAACAATTCCCCATGTGGCCTTGCTTTTGTCAAATGTAGTTATATCCAAGATTTTATGTTCCTCATTGTCTAAATTTTTATCAAGTTGAAATCTACTCAAAGTCTAATTAACCCCATTGTCTTATTTTTGTCAAATGTAGATATGTCCAAAATTTGGTTGTCCCTATGGTCTTCCTTTTGTCATAGTTGAAGTATGTATAAAATAGGTCTTCTTTTCTTATGGTCTATCCATCAACAATACTCCCCGTTAGTGCATCCACCTTGTCCTATATGCCCAATGTCACAACCCTAACCTTGGGCTCGCGACGAAGGCAAAAGGGCTTGTAAACGTGCAGGCCAAGACTAAGTCCCGGAGTCGCATTCTCATGCCCCATGAGTGCAAAAGAACGTGAGGGAGAGAACTCTCGCACTCCCAAGTGAATTCCCATGTTGGGAGTTGGAATCCCAATGGACTCCCGAATGTTCAGAGAGCAATTGCAAAGGTCAAAACCCAATTTCTTGAAGAGTTTTTCATACCATTGGAAAGTTGTTGAAACGTAGATGTCTAAAATGGGCTTGCATCGCCCATTTGAACATCTGAAACACAAGTTATGGCCAAAATAAGGGCCAGGAGTCAAATTGGCAATTTGACTCTCGACCATTAAAAGTCGGGAATCGACCCAATTTCCTTTTGTGCAGGTGGCATGCAACATATCGTTGAAAAGCTCTCAACCAGGGCTACAACTTTACTTTAACCCTCATCTCGATCGAAGGTTTACACACAAAGTTATGGGGCTCCAAAGTCGCGAGAGTCCCAACTTTGGGCAATTTCGAAACTCGCACTTGGGAATCCCGGGACAAAAGGTCATTTGGATGTGGGCCTCATGGAAAGGCACAGAATATATTATAAGGGGGAAGGTGGTGGCTTCCCCCAAGTCCGGGTCGTGATGAGTCTTGTGAGTTCGAATTGCCCGTGACTCATCCTAACACCAAAAGTGCTCCAACTATGCACTAACCACTTTGTGTTGGTTTTGTGCAGGTCCGCGTGAGTAGTTGATGCTTGTCACTCTTCCTAGTCCCATCCTGGAGCTCTAGCACACCCCTCTACCCCTCAAAGTGTTCCGAACCAAAGAGCGTGCCCCGACTCTGTGCTCTTCTATTGTTTTCAATTTGGACTCACATTTGAGTCCATTAAGGAGCCTGGGAATGTGTCACCCAAAGTGTCAATTTCCTCAAATTTGTTCATTAATGAGTAAACAAAAAGGTTTTCATTGAAAATGATGTCTACTAAACTTATCAAGGGGGCCAAATTTATGGCATAATAATTCAATGCACAATATATATTTTTGCCTAAACTCAATATATGAAATTTATCTAGAATAAAAAAATGTTATCTTGAAAAAATGGGAAGCCAATCCATAAGGAATTTCAACTTCAATAATTGTTCACATTGATCTATTGGTGGGACAACAATGTGCATTTCTCTTTGTTTATAATCAAACCACTCCATAATCCCATGGCAAGAATTCAATAATCCAAGGGCTTGACCATGTTTGATTTATTCACATTTGACTTCCCACATTCACTCTTATGTTAATGTAAATTGTCATGAATAGAATCCCAATTGTGCCTTATTGTTCTTGAGTTCATGTGATTGAATTTCTATTGACCGAAAGCCATGAACTTGAACAATGTGTCTATTATTATTTATATTATGAAGCACTTGATTCAACTTTAGGAATGCTACAATCATTATATGCATTGCAAGTCTCTTCTAGATCTATTGTTTATGGATGGTCTAGTTCAATAAAACAAGGTTGTGTGGGATTGTTAAATTGGTAGATTTGTTAGATTTGCAAGAATGTTTTCAAGCCAATGGGTTTACTAGATTTGGTGGTTTGAATTCGTTTTCTTTCTATCCTTGTAAATTATGTGAACAACAATTTAGTTCTAAATGGTCCACTTATCATTTGGTTAAGAAAAAGAAGCACTAGTAGAAATCAGCCAAAATGTAACCATTCAATTTATGACTACATGTGACTTATAGTCATTTGCGACTAGATTTGAGAATATTTGCAACTACAAGACCAACTTTCAACTATTTTGGTCATTTTCACAACTATGATGCAACTATTAGAAATTTCATCCTATTGGTTACATC
>Ga0116231_10003763_pt1 | contig 31194 bp, 21 predicted proteins | sample S1TSphgellanicum_2_FD_89695 | JGI IMG/M metagenome (GOLD analysis project Ga0116231, IMG submission 89695) | Host-associated microbial communities from peat moss isolated from Minnesota, USA - S1T2_Fd - Sphagnum magellanicum MG | ecosystem: Host-associated > Plants > Peat moss > Unclassified... | reverse complement strand
TCACCAATCACAATGGGGGTAGCCCGAGTGTCACAAAAGGATTTTCTTGTGTCCATCTTAACAAACACAATAAAATAACATTTTCAACCTGGTGGGTACCAAATGAAGTGTTGAAATGATAAATTTTCATAAATTTTTTTTTTCACCATCAGAACAATTAACATACTTGACATTGAATAAAATCATGTATTTAATTAATTCTAGACTTTTCAAAAGTTTAGAATTCACAAATGACCATTTGGAAATTGGAAATTTGGAAAAAAACTTTGATTTTGGGACCACCATATGATGTAAAATAAATGTTAATAATGTTTTGCCTCATTAAATGATCCAAAAAAAAATCTCCAATGTTTTTTATAGAAAACTAAATCCTAACCATTGAGTTTGAAAAGTCCAAAATTAAGTAAATACATGACTAAACTTGGTGGCCACCAGAATTTAAGAACTAAAAGACCTTAAAAAGAGGGGTGCATAATTAAAGCATTGCATAACATCATGAAGTAAGTGATTTCAATGGCAAAATCAAATAACACAATTTGAAATATTTATTAAATTTTATGTCATTGAATTCTGTAAAGTCTCAACAAAATAATTTACAATACTTATAATTACCAGGTATCTCATAAACCGTTGGTGGACCATTGAACAAAAAAACTTGGGGGCATTTAACAATTGAAAAAAATTATTTATTAAAAAATAAAACCATATGGTGGCCACCAATGGGTATCATAGTCTAGCTTGAAATGTACTGAGACATATACATTGAACATTTAACCTTGAGTAGGAAGAAATTTACTTATTATGAAATATGAATTTGACCCTTTAGAACTGATAACCAAAGTAAACCTCAAATGCACGAAAAACAATGATGATCAATTTATTGATTTTATACAAATACATTGAATATCAAAACTTATCTCACCATCCATATAAGAATTTGGAATATGAGCTACTGAAATTGAAATTCCACTCTACAAGCAACCAAAAATTGAAGAATTGTTTAACCTTTAAAACCAAGAGTCAAATATGCAACTACATCCTTTACCTCTCTAAATAAATAACCCAGTCAACAACATGATTTTTTACTAGTTAAAACTACAAATGCCTTTGCGCAGTCTATAAACAAAGACTAGAATCCATTACAAACAAAAATGAATAATTGAAATCTCCCCAAATTACAAACCTTAGACTGACAAAATATTAAAAAAAACAAATAACTAAACCAACATGAAATGAAAGACATGGAAAACATTACTGAAACAAGGAGGGGTTTAGGGTTTATTTAGGACATCACCTAAATGAAGTTGCATTATTGCTGAACCCCCGCTCAAACTTCCCTCAAACTATTTGAACCAAGAATAAGATGGATATCAAGAATTAAAAGGGCAAACCCTTCAACATCGGCCACAACCAAGATGCAAGGTCTAACCATTGCAATTTGTTTTTGAATAATTTGCATCCTTTGAATGGTTCAAGGAAAAGTCCACTCCATTTGGATTTTGAAGGGCCTTGCTAAGCTCATCATCAACGAACAATGTTTGATCCTTATCCCCATAAGGTAGACCTCTTCATGCAAAGTGAACTCAATCCAAATCCTTCAAATAGTAATAAATTGAACATGTGAGCTAACCTATTGTTGTAGTGCATTGCTCACATCCCCAAACAAACACAAATTGATCACTGAAAGTTTTGGGCATCAATGAAGGTAGAATTTCAAGGACATCTTTTAACAACATACGCAACCAAATAACAATGCAAAATTGTTCAAATGCTTGAAAAAGGAAATCATGTACTCCAGCACAAATTTCCAACTTGGATATGTCTAAATTATTCCTAGTCTTTTGTCGATCCCCTTGAAAAAGGGCACACTTTGGAAAATAACAAAGGACACCATTGACATTGAGAATGAGGAAATTTTTAATTGTGTTAGATTGAGGTCGAAAAGTTCAAATCCACCTCTTTAGATTAGAAAAAGAAACATCATGCACCTACCAAAAAGAAAAAATGTTAGAGCAAAAAGAAATTCTAGAATGAATAGAAGCCTCCATCCTTGTCGTAAGAGATGTTAGGCCAAGAATTAAGTTGATATCCAAAATATGGAAGGATAATTTTGACCAAGAATTTGGTAGTAACATGGATTGGAAACACACATATCACAACCTAACGACCACTAGGTAGATGAGGGAGAAACTAGGTGACCACTAGATGGTTGTAAGAATGCAAAGTTCAACCTAAGGGCCACTAGGCCAAAACTAGATGCATTAAAAACAACGAGTACAAGCAACATTCAAGCAATAAAATTAATAATTTTTAATAATTTTTTTCAAAAGGACATTTGTGAGATATTTAAACAAGAAAAATTTGAAGATGAACAATTAATAAAGTATTTTTTGTTTCAATTTCAATTTTGCACTATTACAAAAAGTGGGTTAGCAAGTATGACTGCATTTCACAAATAACATTTTGAAAAAACCTAGATTATTTGGATTAATACATCTAATCCTACAAAAGGGATTGTGTTCAACAAAGGTGGGAACACTATATCTGGACAAATAAAGATTTTCCAAGTAAAGGAAAATAAACCCCAACAAATATTAATCCTCCCCACAAACGTCATTAAATGACTCCAAAAAAATGGCATTATATGGGCTGTTAAACATGCTTTCGTATGGTGTATCGTCTATAAGCAACATGTTGCAAGAGTGAATCTAAGGAAATGTAGAAAAGGAAACGTCAAGGTTTTTATGGAAAATTGGCTTGTTAGGTTTATCTAACATGAACTATGGATTTTGCATGCAAAATGTCCAATTAAACATTCTAGAAACGCATATGAAAATTTATGTTTTGTGCCAAATTTGATCCAAATAATTATAGATATTGTGATGTTGGGTTGTGGACCAAATATAGACATGGAATTGCGCAAGACATTTCTCTAGGAATTCCTTCAATCTAGGATGGAGAATGATGGTGCAAGATGTACCTTTTCCATACCCGCCCTTCTTGAAACATGTGGTGATCAAAAGTTCATTCAAATCGAAAATCACATGAAATGGATTCACCTTCGCTGTAGGCAAACAAAGCACTAGGGAGTCACCACTCGAAATCAATGGAATTTCATCCAAACCAACTTCACAACAGCGTGTGAATTTGGCGACTCCACATCTTCCATCTCTTCAAGAAACAAAATACTAATCACCTAAAAGAAAAAACAATGAGTAGTTGGCAAAGTCCTAGAAATCAAGGACCACATAAATGAAAGAATTTGGATAATCCCAAAAAAAGTGGAAAGAAGGAACAAAAGAAAAAATTTGGACTACATACTATGGATATTGAACAATTTCTATTGAAATAAGCGTAACAAGCCATGGTGCATTTTTTGAACAACATCCAAGATCTAACACCATTTTCCTTGAGACTTTTGATGGCGCCAAAAGGATAGAGCTTCACAAAGGTGGGAACATTAAGCCTAGAATAATGAAGATTCAACTCTAAATATAGGAGAAAAATCTTCATGAAATAACTATCCTCTTTTGGTAAGTCTTCATAGGACTCAACAAATATGGCATTAAAGGGTGGATTCAAGTAAATTCTGTAAGGCGTATCGTTTACCAATAATGTATTTCCAAGGTGAGTATTAAGATACATAAGGAAAAAATTAAAAAGGTTCTTATGATAAATTGTTTTATCATGAGTGGGACAATCGACACAATTATAGTCCCTTTTGAAAGGAAATTGCAAAAACTTGTTTGTTAATCTTGCATAGATATTGACTAATAATCCTTTGTGGGTTGATTTCAATACCTGTACCTTTTGCTATTTTCACTAGTAAAAATTTTGTCCTTTGCAACCAAAGAAACAATGACTAATTATACTAAATGAATCTATCGATGACCACAGTCATATATTATAATTTCATTATCTACATCGAATAAGTATGAATAATAGATTACTCATTTATATGATTAATGGATGAAAACTAACAAAATATACATACTTCATCCATTTTCCATTGACCATATTTCATTCGTTATGTTTTTTGAGTGTGTGTTAAACATTATCCAATTGTCATTTTTTCAAGTAATGAAATACATACATCTAGTTTATGACTAAATTTTGATTACTTCAAATGATGTGGAAAATATTGTCATGATGTCATGGCATTTTTTATATTTGATTAATTAAATAATATCTTGCTTCATTAGAAAATGGGTCACACTTATGTTTTGAACTTGGAAACTTATAAAATGACTTATATATGACTAAGTAATTATTGCTACATGGATAGTGTGGCACCTTATATAACTATATAATCACTAACCTTAGATGATGTGGTACCCTAAATGGTCATACAAATTTTTACAATGATTCAAAAATGAATATTAGTATTTTAATATGAATACAAATGGACATAATCAATTACAACATGTAAGGAATTTATTTTGATTAATATTATACATATAGGTAATATATAGGAACATTTATTACATTTTTTCTCAAATATATTTGATATATAATCCATTTTAAATATTCAATGTGACTAAATTAAATATTACACATTGAAATTTTAATGGTAAAAGTATGATATATTACAAATATATTTTTATATCTCAATTTTAAAATAAAATAGAAACGTAAGATGCAATATATATATATATATATATATATATAATTTATTTGTAAATTAAACTTTTATCATAAATTCAAATGAAATTTTATCAAATATATCTATAAAAATATATTTATTTATTTTGCATGTGTAAAAGTGAATAAAAAATATAATTGCAGAAAATTATTTAATATTTTAATATTAAATCTATATTATTCAAATTAAATTAAATTATTTAGATTTAATTATAACTCATATTTAATATGATTAATATTTTTTAAATTAATATATATAGATATACTTGATTTATGTTCCATTAATAAATATTTTATGTGGATAAATTACATTGATTCATATGTGTAAATTAAAATTTATTATTAAAATTATGATATATTAAAAGCAAAATTGTAATATAAATTCCTAAACCAAATGAAGGTTTAAGATATGAAAGCTTTATTTTATTTATTCATGTGTTTGCCATAAAGGTTTTTTCATTTACAAATCATCTATTTGAATTCAATTTTTCAAAATATGGTCATTGAAATGTTATTCAATAACAAAATTCAAATAATTTTCCTTTAAAATAAATAAATTATATAGTTGTATACATTATTGAAGGAAATTTATGAATAAGTTTTCAATTTTTTCATTTGAACAAATTATCAATAAGATATGACTTATTATATTTGAAATTTTGTGTAATGTTTAAATGAAGTATGATTTAAATATAATAAACATTAAATTATCTACACAACAAGTGGGGTGGCTTGGTGGTAAACAAATTGAATTCCATCCTTGGGGTCCAAGGATCAAATTTCACAAATGACATGTGTTGCGGTCAACATTGGAATATTGATTGAATATTTCATACTTACCAAGACTACTTAAGTTAGGTGGTTACCTAGGTGAGCCTAAGTAGGTAAATTAGGTGGTCTACTTACCCACTTAAAATAGGTTTTTAACCTAATTTAGGTGTGACACATGTCAACAATTGATAGGATGAAAAATAATGAGATTAAAAATAATTGAATAAAACTACATCCTATTATTTATATTACATATAATAAATATTATAAATTTTAAAAATGATGTTTCCCAAGTTTTTAGGTCCAATTTGTAATAATAAAAAATAATTAAACAATGACTAAACTATCATTAATGATTTCACATATGTCTTAAATGACTAATGGATGATATTTGCCACATCATGTCCTAAATTACTATTGTCCTAAACGGTTCGTCCATAATGATTTAAGGCTATTAATCATTTTTGTCCTTTATGACTGGAATATTAGTCATAAACTTAATCATATATTTGAAGATTTCTATTAGTGTTTTTTCAAATAGGCATTCATCTTGGCAAACTAAGTAGACACCCATATGTAGACAATAAACTACTCTACACCTCAAAAGGAATTCCTTTAAATTGGCCTTGGAACAACATTCTTGCCTAGTAAGGTGCAACCCCAAGCTAAGTTAAACAATAGAGGTAAAAGGTGTTTAATTACAAAATACTCCCTCCCAACAAAGACCCCTTTCAAATCAAAAATCATGTGCTAAGGACTCACCTTTGTATCCTTTGCAAGTCTACGGGAGGAGGAGATCTAAAACTTTTAAAAGCGAACTCTTTCCCCTTATTTTCCTTGGTAATTTCATGGAGAACTCTAATAAGTTTATCAACTCTAACCCCATCAAATCCCATGACTATGTCAGGATAAATGGCCTAAGGGATGGTAGAGATGTAGGTGCAAATTGAAGTGGGGACGCAAAACCTCAAAGCGGTGAAGGCTAGACTATAGACGACATTGGTCTCCTTCATCTTTCTTGCCTTTTTGCATGCCATTTTGAATGCAATTCAATCCCATTTGATTATGCAAGTAATTGAATGGTCATCCTTCAAATTCCACTAAGGCCAAAATAAAACCTAAGCTTGTCCCAATCATCCGAGTCTTCATATGTGTGCTCACCCAAATCATTAAACACATAACCTCCATCAAATGAACCTTCACTTACAAATAGAAAGTACAAAAGGTGAAATCTACCCAAACAAGAAAAGTTCTCAACAAAACAATTAAAAAATAAAGTCCATAAATTGTTCCAGTGAAGTATCAACACGACTTGATATTTACTTTATGGAGTTGTCGCAAAATTTTTAGAGGGCAATTTCAAGGACCAAAAAATCATTGGATTGAATAGTTATTTAATACATTGGAAATATGTTGGAACTTGAATGTTTAAAATGGCTTCGCATGACCCATTTGGGTACTTAAAACAAAAGTTATGGCTGACAGAAAGGTTGAGAGTCAAAATGCCAATTTGACTCCCAACCACTAAAAGTCTAGAATCTCCCTGATTCACTTGCGTGTAGGTGGCATGCAACATATCATTGAAAAGCTTTTGACAAGGGCTACAACTTTGCTTTAAACTTCACTTCAATCAGAGGTCCACACAAGAAACTATGGGCTTCCAAAGTGTCAAAAGTCCCAATTTCGAAAATTTTAGGACTCCCAACTTGGGAGTTTTGAGACAAAATGACATTTGAGTGTAACCCTCATGGCTAATCATAGAGAATACTATAAAGGGGAAGGTGATGGCTTCCCCCAAGTCTAGGCTATGGTGAATCTTGTGAATTCGTATATGCCTATGGCTCATCCCACACCAAAAGTGATCCAACTATGTATTAACCAACTTGTTTGGTTTGTGCAAATCTGTGTGAATAGTTGATCCGCTTATCATTCGTCCTAGTCCCCATCCCAGAGCTCTAGCACGCCCTTTTTACCCCAAAGTGATGTGAACTAGGGAGTGTATTCCAACTCCTTTTTCTTTTGTTGTTTTCACTTTTAAACTCACATTTGAGTCTTTCAAAGAGTTTGGGGGTTTGTCACAATTTGTCGTACCCATCCAATATTTTTCCCTACTTTCACAACAACAAAATCTCTTTCCACTCATCATAGAACATGTATGAAAGTAACAAAATTGTCATACATTCCTTAACAAACCGAATTGCAAACATAGTTGTTAAGGAAACCTCAAAGCTCTACACAAAACTAATAAAGCATGATAGATCATTTCTAACACCTCAAGCAAGTATTCAACATGGATATCGTGTGGAAATGTTTTTTGAAAATCTATATTTTGTAAGCTTGAATCTTCTTCTTGTTTTATCCGAATTTTGGGCTTGGTCAATTGAACTCAATCCATATTTTTTGTGTGTCTTGAAAATTTTCCTTATATGAAGGGATTGAGTTGTTCAAAAGGGTGGTTGCAAGGTAGGGTGGCTCATTTTTTACGTCACAATCTAGTTTTTTGCAAAATGGCATGCATTTACATGTTATTAACATGGCATAAAAACAATTTTCCAAATTTGAAGTTATATTTAGATTGTCAATTTGAAAAAATAATCATCTATAAAAAAAATTTGCAACATATATACACCAAATATATAGTAATGGACTTTTGAAGTTGAAAAATATAAACTGGTTTATTGTTTGTGCCTTTATATACATGCATTTTTTTGTATTAATTTTATTTTGGGTATATTATAGGGACTCAATATATGACACGTTAAAATGAAAAGAACACATGTGCAAAAACATTACTAGAAAAAATTAAATCAAAAAAAAAATTATGGACTTTTGATTGGCCTAAAATAAGCCATATTTTCATAAGTCCATATCATAATTATTTTTGGGCGGATTTCAATTTTTATTTTGTTAACATGTACATTAAATAATTTTTTTAAATGATTATTCTTCTGATGGACTTTTTAATTCATTGACCACCATGTAATTCCCCACTAAATTAATGATATCAAAATAGACTACCATTTTAACACTACCACATAGACTTTAATGGAGTGGAGAAGTTGTCGAAAATGAGCCACCCTAGAGTGCATACACCCCAAAGTATTAGGATTGTTGAAGATAGACAAAAGCTTGCAAAGCTTCATAGAATTAGCATTCTAGATGACTATGATACTAAAGGCTTAGAATCATTCACGTATGTCATCATTTATATCTTCCATATCGAATATCTCCTGAGAAAATTAAAGAGTGAATTAGTTCAGAGGAATTGAATGAGACAACTAGAGCAATGGGTGGGGAACCAACAATAAGAAATTATAATATGCAATTTATTTTCATGACCTGGATTATATGTTGTCCACCCACAATGAAAAACATTGAACTAGAAATATTAAACCAAGTCCTTGGTCTCATTTCTAGAATTTTTATGGGATCATTAAGGTCAGCAAGAATAATGAAGATTAGGCACTATTGATCAATGAATCAAACATCAAAATTCAATGCTTGATTTCATTCTCATGTGTATTATTCAATGGGCGATACACTATTCTCCCAAGAAGTGGCAGGAATTTATCGACAGGAACCTTGACACCTTCAATAGGCTTGTTTCCAAAGGGGAAGCAATTAGAGAATTGATTCCTAATTGACTCATCAACATGTTTACATTTCATCTCGTTGAAGCCCTTGGGATATTTCTTCATGACAAGGTTGTCAATTCTCTTCTCCCTTTTCTCCTCCATTGTTGCCTCCTTTTTTTGTTTCTTAGGAGCTCTAATCACATATGAACCTTCAACATTTGTTTGAGCCATTTAAAAAATTATCTCCATTATATTATCCTTTTTTATGACTATCATGGTGACCATCTCGTCCCACATTTGGTGGATAAGCTTTGATGTTTTGTTAGGGAACTTCACTACCTTAAACCTTCCTCATTCAAGCTATTGTCCATCTTTGAAATAATGCACATGATCCCAGCTTGCAATGTTGATATTGGGACTAAAAGAAAAACCACCTATTGTGGATCATCCTTGTAGGCCTTGAAGTTCACAACATGCGCATATCTCATGTTGTCAGGGTCCTTCCATTTTTCAAATTGGAAGCACCACTCAATTTGTGGGGTTTCCATCTTCAGCTTTATACCCCATTTTTCCACATCTTTGTTTAGCATCCAAATGCCGACATTTGCATTCTTGTAATCCTCATCATACCCCAATTTTTCACTAAGGATTTTGTTAAACAAATGAATATGAGGATCACTATTGCATGGATAAAGGAACTATCAAAACAGTAGAAAAATAAAGGAGACATTCTAGTGGCCACCAAATACTAATAACCTTTTTTAGTAGGCTGACTTTTTGGTGGCCACTAGATAACAATATTTTTTAACCCCTTTTATTAAGTTACAAGATTTCTGTAGAGGAGAAATGATCTTGTGGCCACCAGATTTCCATAGAGGAGAAATGATCTTATGGCCACCAGATTGTTAATAACTTTTTTAGAGATTAACAATGATCTAGTGGCCGCTAAATCATTTTCCGTACCCCCTTCCAAAGCAAATGATCCAATGGTCACTAGATGTAAAATTACATTACACTTCAAGGGGATTTCTCTAATTCCACCAATTCACAATTTTATCATTATTACCTCTGATATATAGTAATATGGTGGCCACCAAATGGTTATTTTCTTCACTCACAAGCATATTGATCTAATGGCCACCAGATCATTATTTTGTTTAATGCTGGAGGAGGTGATAATCACCCTTCAATGAATGACCTTCACAACGATCTAATGGCCACTAGATCATTAGGTCTTCGAAGAATCACCCTTTTTATGATCTAATGACCACCAAATAATTACGTTTTCAAGGAGTAACCTTACTAACAATTTGTTGGCCACCAAATCATTACATTTTTTATGACTAACCCTAGAATGATCGAATGGACACTATATCATTGTGTTAGTAAAGAGTGAAAACATGGTTTTGATCTGGTTGCCACTAGATAATTACGTATATAGGGAATCACAATTTTTATGATCTACTGGCCACCAAATAGTTACATCTTTGAAAAATGACCTTGTTAATGATTTAGTGGCCACCAAATCATTACATCCTTGAAAAGTGATGCTAATAATGATCTAGTGGCCACCAGATCGCCATTCCCTCTAAAAGTGATGCTAGTAATGATCTAGTGGCCACCAAATCATTATGTCTTCAATGAATGACCCTGTAACGATATAGTGGCCACCAAATCATTATGTTTTCGATGAATGACCTTGTAACAATCTAGTGGCCATTAGATCGTTACATCCTCGAAGACTAACATTGAAAACAATTCAATGACCACCAGATCTTTATGTTTTCGATTACTGACCCTATAACGATCTAGTGGCCACTAAATCATTGTGTTAATGAGAAATGCAGTTTACGATATGGCGACCACCATATTGTTTCATCCCTAATTACATGTGGATATCCCTTGCGAACAAGTGTGCTTAAAGACAAACCCTACTCCATTGACCTTAATCCTAATGCATTAACTTAAACCCTTTTACATCAACCTATAAGAAAATCCAAAAATCGAGACCGAAATGGATAAACTTCAACTCTAATTCAATGTTTTGGCATGAGGTTTTTGTCCAATGTGATATCAACACAAGACCTTGCTTTTGCATTGTGCAGAGGTTTTTGCATCCCTTTTTATGTTTTGTTCATAATTAATGCTAATCGTGTGTGGACATTTTGTCATATTGTGTATCAATTGTAGAAGGAGGGTCCTGACAAATCATGACCCTTATTCATTATGTTCTTGCATAATTACTTCTTTTCCTATCCTAAGTGACAGAATTGAAAGGCTTAAGATCAGGGAATCAAAGACATGCTTTGGTTTTGCCATTGGAAGAAACACATCCCATCCTAAGTTCAATTGTTATGCAATAGTTCTACAAACATCATGAGATTCTTTAACGCAATGCTAATTGAATGGCATTTCCTCAAGTATGTAGGTCAATGTGGAGGAAAAGAAAGAGGTCGGGTGATTAATTTTCATACGATCTATGTTTGATGGGTTTAAGGTTCTCGATAGTATCAATTATCCTAATTGGAGTAGTTACTATAGCATCAAACCCTAAGCCACTCAATCATGATCCAAAAATGGATCAACAGAGCCGAACTTTGATTCATTTAAGGTCATGAAAATTTTCCCGTGGTTCTATGGATTCTTTTGAAATGAGATAAACAAAATGAAAGATCTCAAATTGAAAAAGCAAGGCTACATAATGAATGGCTAAACATGCCTTCATTTAGAGCGAAAAGTTGATAAAATATGATACAAAATTAGAATTTTATGAACTTTCAATAAAGGTACAACTTTAAAAAAAAGACTATAAATGACTTTCCAATGTGTAAATCCTAAATAGAACTCTATAATATGGATATTTTAACTTGTAAAAAAACTTTATAGGAATCAAATTGGAAGTTATAGGAGGATTCTACAACAAGGAACTTAAAACTTCAACGAGAATTTTAATTGAAAGAAATTGCAAGCTTCCAAGAGATTCACTCTATGGCAAGGAAATTGCAAGTTGTAAGAAGGTAAAAATAATCACAAACCTAATAGAAGGTTTTGTTGCATTTTTCTGGAGCCATCTCCACATTTGAAAAAAGGTTTCTGCAGCTCTTTGCAATGTTCAACGCTTCGTCGTGACTTGTTGCGGCCTTGAAAGCCTCCTTTCCATGCTCCAACTCCTGTTCCTGTCCTCTCTCCTCACAATAACAAGAAGAAGAAGGATGAATTTACAAAAAAGGAATGTAGTTAGAAAATGAAAAGAAGAAATGAGAAAAAACTTAATTTGAATTCTAGAAATTGAAACACTTTGATGAGGAAAAAAGAGGTTTCTAATGTGAGAAGAGGTTTTTGAGGAAAAAAGTGGTGGAAAGGAATGGAAGAAAAACAATGGGGGGGAGGATGGTGGAAAAAGTGGAAGGAATAACAAGGGGGGCATTACCATATGTCGCCACCTTTTCATTTCCATCCCTTGTAATTATGAATATGCAAACGAGAGGGTTTTTCTATTTTAAATTTGTAATTATGCTAAAATGGTGATCATCCATATGATGGTCTAGACATAATCCTAATAGATTTATTGGGTGCAAATGAGATACAATGAGCCAACATGATTACTTTAGAAAATGACTATATGTCTTTTTTCCCCAAAAAATAATTTTCATATGAATGAATTTTGGAACAATTTTTTTGTTACATGTTATAATAAATGCTTATAGTTGTCCAACTACATGACTTGTTTTTTTCTTCATCATTTTTGAATAAATATGAACTTTTGAAAATGTCTTGATTCCTTGTAAATTCAATGTTTTGTCTTTAAAAATGATTATAATTTTAAATCATAACCAATTTATATTTTTATATATTTTTATGTTTTTTTGTATAATAAACTGCAACTTTTCTTAATGCAAATGAAAAAATAATCTTTTGTGACTTGCATTAAAGCCTTATCAAAACAATATTGGCAAGTATTTATAGCTGTGCAAATACTTCAGAGCATGATGGAAGTTTTATAAGATGTGATATCACACCTCAATTTCAAATTAAAGAACATCAAATATGTGCATTTTAATACCATGCATTGCACCTACATCCATTGATCCATCATATTAAAAATTAATCAACCTTGTGCTATGGAAATTGATTAGTTGTGTGTTGGAAAACAAACTTTAGAACGTGCACACAACCTTACTAACATGTCATAGGTCTTGATCCTGTTTGAACAAATTATAAAAAGTTGTGACATGTGTGTTAAGGCTAAGTTCTAAACTTCAAGTGAACAACTTTGCCTTTTGTAGAGGATTCCAACAAGGTCCACAATAAGTGATTTGATGGGTTTACATGTACGACTCAACTCCACCCAAGTTTGCAAAATTCATCATTAAAGAACATTTGTTTCAACTTTTACTAATGAAGAGTTCAAAAATTGAAAGTTGAACTACTATTCTTTTATTTGAAGAATGAACCACTAATATCTACAAAACATTGAAAGTTAATGATGAAGATTGCAAACCAACCAACAAAGGTTGGAACATTCAAGCTACATGTTTTTGGAGCCAATTCAATGTTAAGCTTTGTCCTACCTAACAATGCTTTCACATTCCTATGACGTTTTCTTAATGTTCATCTTGAATAGTGATATTTGGGAAACTTGACGTCATGGCCAACATTCTTTGGTGCACATGCTTACTCATGCCAAACAACTTGAACTCAATCATGTGCAACAAAGAGCAATCATTTGTAACAAAGAGGTTTAGTACACATGACCATGTGTTGTAGAACATCTCTCTCCAACACACATGCACTGCAGTCATCAAGCACCCAATAAAGAAAATTGAAAAAAATGTTTTTGAATTGTTCTATGACTCCAAACTATTCGATTTCCTTGGAGAACAATGATGTCACTTTAGGGTTGTGGATGATACATGAAAAATAAAAGACAATGGTCACAACATCCACCAACTACCAAATCAACTATGTTTAGTTTCTTATGTAACCTAAAAATAGTGTCAAATGTGTTCTATGGATGAAGGTTGCAAACCCTAATTCAACTCAATGGCTGAGCTGTTGGTGGCACGGTGATTCAATGGTGCCGAAGAATTTGTTTTTTGATTTGTTTTTGTTTTTGGTTTGTTTTATTGTTTTGTAGGTTATTGTGAAGGGATCCTGGTGATTTCGTTTCTATGATGGAGCATAATCTCAACTGATCAATGAAGACTTTTCATGAGCTGTGGAATCACGGTTCTACAAGGGGATTGGTAGGAAGATTGCGGAGGAACGAAGGGACAAGATTTGGAGGAATATATATCATGTAGGCGAAAGAGTGCAAAGGGGGGGAATTTTTGGGAAGAAAGGAAACTAAGTCCCTGGACTTTCAAAATGTGTAATTGATTTGGACTATGTGCTGGTAACTAGTTAGGGATAGAATATGATTTAGACTATAAACTCACAAGAATCCTGACATTTGAACTTCTACTATGCCAAGAATGTCAAGAAGAGGTCTAAAAGTCTTTCATGTTTTTAGGGACCAATGCAAGGGAGATGATGAGAGTGTCAAGGATTTCTGGAGTGGTTGTTGTGGTATTTCATGTTTGATGATTTTAGGGATTTTTTGAACTATGTGTACAATGTGTTTCATTTTGAGAAAAATACCTATTGCATTGTGGGAACTTTAGAGGTTTTTAGGAATACTACGGAATAGAATGGATTATACTCACCGATCCTGCCCTAAATCTTTGTCTGGTCTCTGAAAGGAACCATGTTGAAGTAGTTGAGTTAGTCTTTGTGGGGATTTTGTTGTTGGGTATGAGTTACCATCTCCAATGAAGCAACCTGTTGACTCCTAGAGAGGAAATCGAGATGAGAAACTGATCCCTTGTGGTCCATAGAATTAAAATAATAAAACTTAAGTGTTTGTAAGGATTTTGAAGAAGAAATAATACTTGAAGTAGAATCTTTCTATTTCAGTAAAAGTTTCAGCAATATGCATTAGTCTATGTATGCCCAACAATGGGGGTTTACACAATGCAAAAAATATTCCCTTTTCTTTTGGTGACACTTATTGTGTACTTCCAAATTTAACCTAGTTGAACTAAATTCATCATTGCATTAAGCCTAGATTAAATTTTTGCATGGGACTTGCTGCAAATTGGTTTCAATTAGATTAGGCATTACTACAAACAACTCATGAGTTCTTTCATATTTTATTTTGGAAAAAAAAATATTTTAAAACTAACACATAAATTTGTGGCACATATAATAGATTGTCAAATCACATCAAAACACATTGATAATTTCATGAACCATTCTTTTACAACAAAATAATTTTTTTTGCTTCACACCATTTACATTACACCTTATTTACATGTGGCAAAGAGTCTCAAATTTCAATAGGTTTTGAATTCTTCCCAAAAAAAACTTGCACATTTCTTATAGTTTGAGTGTTATTTAGGTGTGTTCAATAGTTCTTTATTATTAGAAAAAAATTAGAGGTAAAGAAAATTATATTGTGAAAATTAAGGACCCCTTTACAATGTGTTTATTTCTTGGATTTGCACCTCTTCAACTTTGATGGTCTTAAACACAAAACAAAACATGAAATTATGGAATTTAGTAGTTCAATTAAGAATCCTCAACTTTCATATTAGTCATTAAGCACCACATGCACATATACAACAATGTTTACAATTTTAACAATCGTCTAACATGGTTTTTGGCTCGTTTGACTATGATTGCACCCCTTGGATGAATTCAACCATAGATGAACTTATCATGCCCCATGATTATAACTACACATTTTTATGAGATATGCAACTAATGGGGTATAAGTTGGCCCAAGGAGAATGATAATACATGTACAACTCATCCTTTTGGAAAGAATATTTGGCATTTAGTTGCAAACATGACCAAAGGTTGTGTATAGTTAAAACATAATTGCAAAGATGATCACTTGTAATTGTAAATGACATGTAGTTGCATATAGTTTCAAGCATGTTGCTTACATTTTCTAGAAATTTTTCTTATGTGTATAAATGAAAACATTGCTAATTATTAGATATCTAGAGGTATATATTCAAATTTGAAAGAAATTGGATACCATATTGGGCTAGAAATGGAGGTGCAACATTGGGCAATCACAATGAATGTATTTCCTATTCAAAATTCAATTGCAAAATGTTACTTGGATGTATTTATGGGTTTACTAAATGACATGTTGAAATTGGATTTATCTTCATTTAACAAGAAGTGACCACAAAAAATTGCAATAAAAAAGGAAAGTGGATTCTTTCACAAATTTTCCTTGAACTTGTTTTATACTAATTCCACCCATACCATTTATTTGGACTATTGATTTGTTTATTGCACCCAACATATGTATAATTGTTTCCTAGTCCCCATTCATAAACATGAAAAATGGAATATTACAAGGTGAAATGTCATTTAAAGTCAACCACATGGGCTAGTTATTATTATTGCTTATCAATATTAATCATTGTATTATGCAAGGCTCTTTATAAAACTACATCCTATGTAAATTTATTTGCCCATATTGACATATAAATTATATAATTTATCCAAAATATGATGAACATACCATTAGAACAACTACTTTTAGAAGGTTGTTTTTTAATTCATCAATTTCATCCATAGTGGTAATGCAATGTGATAAATACTAATTAAACATAAGCAATTTTGTGAAATATTAATTTGATTTTCCCTTCAAAAAACTTTTCTCGTTCTTCCTTTTAATTTTTTCCTTGTTCCACATTATACTTTTATGTTGTTAGGTTGATTTTTATTTTTTTCAAATTACTTGAATCATTTTTCTTCAAGTAAAATGAGTGTAAAGTCGCAAGTATTTTGTGTCAACACGACCCAATACCAACATAGACACAACTTTGTCACAAATTTGGCCATGCATAAGATTTTGTCGTGTTGAAAAATTTCATCACATGAAACACAAAAGGTAGGACAAAGAGAATAGTATTGACAACTCTCTCAATTTATTAACATTCACTTTGGTACATATGGCAAGGTCAAAGAACTTGGATTGATTTTGTAAACATCATATTGTCACAATTTTGCCTCCAAAAGTATGGTAGGACAAGGGTGTTCAAGCCATGAGCATTGATAGGCCTTAACCATTGTTAGTCCCCAACATTCTTTCCAAGTGCTTGACCTCTATTAAGGTGCCAATATTATTTTCATCCTAGAGTCTCCTTCATAGTATTTCCCACAACATGAGCCGTATCCAAGTTGAATATTCTTGTTCATAGAAGAACCTAATGAGATATTCAATAGACATGTGTTAAATGGTTTCAAAATTACAAAAGAGTTATTATATCTCAAATGGTAATAACTAGCATAAATAATTAGGGTTTAATAACCTTCATTTAGAAGTTAAAAGATATTATGGTCATTATAAAAATCAATTATATGTTCAAGAATGCAATTTTCTTTTGTATTGAAACGTTATTTAATAAAAGACATACACATGGCAAATTTAACCAAAGAATGAACAATATTCAAAAGTTGAAATGATTGTCAATGAATGATAGTTGATCTTTTCTATTTACATTTATGTACAATGAGAAATGATTACAAATGTGGTTTTAAGGTATGCAATAGGATTTATCTATGCAAAATAAATACAAAACTTTGCTCATATTGTAGATGCAAAAGTCATTCACTTTACTAAGTCATATGGATATTTCATACATTTATTACAAATGTACAACATGTAAGACATTAAGTGAAAATGTTCAAATCCAATACTCAAAACATTCCATATATGTTATGTTATATTTTATCATACATGTATAAGAACAATTTAGTATTAGGTTCTATTTTTTTAGTCATAACAGAAATACATCATTTCATTTCAAAAAATTTAAAACTTTTGTACTTCAAAACAAGTTAAGTGTGCTATAAAATTGTGAAATATGGAGATGGGGAAACAAGTAATTACAAAATAAAAAGAAATTCTTTTTTTTCCCCTCATATGTTTATATCAAACGTCTTACAAATATTCAAAAGTTTATTAAAATGTGATGGACAAATGTAAACATTTAAACACATTAGTAGATCTTGAGTATTTGCTTAAGTTTTTGCGAGTATTTTGATTTCACTGTCATTTGCAATTGATGACATTATCATGACTAATGTTGTCGTGACCTAATTTTCAGAAAATCAACTATTTCATTGGATGGAGCAAATGGTTCAACATCGTAATTATATAAACAAATGACCAAAGCTTTTTGAAACTTTGGGTCATTCATGAATTTTTGCAGGAGGACTATCTTCAAACACACCTGATATTCACATGTTTGAATACTCAACTCCAGATCATCAGATGGAAAAAACAAAATATAAGCATGGATCCTTAAGATATCCACAACCCTTTTCTCCAAAAAGAATGTGGCATAATTTTGCCAACATAATGACCATGTCATGAAGCCATTAAATTCATCAAGCAGCAGCCACAATGAACTTTCATCAGTTTAAATGGTCATAACTTGAAGATGTTCTAAAAATAAAAGCATTGTTGTGGTCATAGTTGTTTTACAAAACAAAGTTGGTGCACTCCTGAATTGACTTCTTATTGCCCCTGACATGTTATCTCTGTCTAAGTTTAGTCTATGCTTGAGTCTAGAGGGGTAGGAACATACTTGCAAACCTAAGATAAAAGACATTAGTGCAATATCTTCAGTCTTACAATAGACAGTTGCAAGACAGTTTTCAATTTAGAGGGAGAGATTGGGAGAGATGACCAACCTGGTCATGAGAAAGAATCAGTGATAAGAAATCGATGTAGAAGCCATTCCAATCAAAAGGCACAGGTTTATGAGAAGAGTTTGGGTTCTAGGTATTGCAATAATATTGTGGCTCTTGCTCTGAACAGCATAGAATAAAAACCATGAGTAGCACACATTCAATCTCTAATCTTTCTCTCAACCACTTCTGAGTACACTGACATTCTGCTGTCACAACCAAATCATTTTCACTGGCACAGCCTCAAAACCAAAATGTAAGAAGATTCAAGCAGTGCCCCAGGGGGAGCATCTAACAATTTTCGAAGGCACATGACCTAGGATGAGCCTGCATTAAAGTCCGGGAGAAGGTGGAGAAGCTGCATACTCAAATTCCTCTCTGCACATATGTTAGGGCCTTGATGTTGGAGGTACAGCCCAAGCTTCTGCCAAAATCCTGCACACCCAACAACATTGCAATTCAAGAGAACCTCCTCATTGGCAAGCCTTTACATTGGCTTGCTGTGTGGTACATACACCTTTTCTGCTAAATTTTTTTTTGCATCAAGGGAAAGGAATCACATGACACAAGTAAAAGATGAAGAAGAGGGTTCTACCATTCTCAGCAGTGGGGTGTGTGCACTCCAAAACATGAGTTGGTGGCACCACATCTGCTTTACTTTCCTTTGGCCTTCTTGCGTAATGTACCCTGCCACATCTGCAATCACACAGCTTTCTCACATTTGAGCCTTCTTATTCTTGGAGAAAACCAACAAGAGGTACAAGCAGAAATTAACCTTGATGCATCAGATAATCCAATCTACAAACTTGAGCAGAGAGTACCTATAGATATGCAACAGCCACCATTGATGATTAATCCATGTGGTCAGTGAAGACATTGAAGGTCTTCCCTGCAGAAGTCCTATGCTCATTGCCAGCATCAAATACTCACAATGCAGAAACAACAACATGACAGTCTAGTAACCCATTTGTTGAGAATGCAATTGAATACAGAAATACAGATGCCAACAACACTAGAAAGAGATCAATGAACCTACAAGGTTCTCTCGCATAACAAGTTCACATTCTGTGTTCAGCAGTGCAGAGTGATCATACATACAGTCATTGAAAGAATCAAGGGCAAGGAACCAGAGGAAGCAATACCAGAAACAAACCCCAAAATCATATATTGCACATTGAGGTAATAAGTTAAGAAGACAATGTACAAAAAAAAAGTCTCTTTTGGAAATCCTTCAAAATGCTGACCACACTTGCTTAGCAGCCAAGGTCATAGATCTTGCCAGCAACACATAAGTTACATGGTAAAAATGAACCATGTTGCTAGTATATGGCACCATACTATGAACTCTACACTTGGAAGAGAACTCTTTGGATGGTGAGCAAATGAATGCTCAAGATTGCCTGTAACAAATGTGGTTTGAGGATTTGGGCCTCCTGTCTCTACCGATAATCAACATGATCTCATGTGTGAAGAGCTGATTCTGCTCTCAAACATACAAAGCTGATCACTACTTACATCTCTTCACATGAAAGTTTGTCAAAAAATGCTGCAATGAATGCTCCTTGTAACTCTCTCAAAGAGAACTCTGTGCATGTGCAAAATTCTCACACAAAATGTGCCTGCAGCATTTTGCTGAGAGTGTGCTGCTAAAACTGAAATAAAATTGCCATCTTGGCTCTCAAAACTCTGAATCAGCTTGCTGAATTTCCACTTGTACTGTTTGCTGCAAGCTGGAAAGGAACCATGAAGCAAACCTGCTTTATGATGATAGTGCTGGTGACCTGTGCTGCTTACTTGCTCAGTTGCCTGTAAATTGGATTTATCATCTGCGGCTGTGATGCTGTTGCTTGCTGTTCTGGATCCATGGCTTCTGCACCTTGGGCATCTTGGCTCGGTTTGGTCCACTCTTAGGAAGATCTGTCAAGTCCATTACCTGCACAACCCTTGACTTCTTTGCATTCCCTTCTTCCTGGTATCTCTCATGCAATCTCCTTTTAGCCACCTCAAGCCTTGCTGCAACACTCATATCTTCACGCAGTGCCTGTGGCAATCCTTGATGAACATTTTGGTTGGTTGCTAAATGCAATGGCTGAGATCCAGCCTTCTTCACAACTCCATTGCTGGTTCCTTTCAAAGGAGAGCTTCTATCAACTGGATGCTGTGCCCAAGAACTGCTCAAGGAAACTCTGCTTACTTTCATTGTCCTTTTGGCATTCCCACCTTCAGCAGCTACATGTTCACAGCCCCTCTTTAGTGGTTTATTGCATGGAGAAACTTGGCTTTTCACATTGGTCACTGGTGTATCCAAGCTGCTAGCCCTAATCTCCCTCCTCCCTTGCTGCACCTCTGGTTCTCTTCTATGGGGTTGGGTGGTGGTGGCTCTACCATGATGATCACATGGCAATGGGTTAGGATCTGGGTCTCTTGCCAAATCCTCATCCCAATCTTCGTCTAGGAATTCAAACAATTCAGCAGAAGCTGGGTGAGCAGTAGCAGCTAAAAGAGCACAGGGCTCTAGAGGGGGAGAAGGCAACCCATTACCATTCTCGCCATGCTCATCTTGTGTGGAACCTGAACTTGAGCCTGCTGCTAAAGCAGCGGCAGCAGCAACATCACCGGCACTCTTCACCCAATCATTCACCATATCCTTCCATCCTTTGACCAACAACTTGGCGAGTGAACAGATGCGCTTGGACGAGTGCTTCCGCAATCCATTTACCTCTTTGCCGATCTCCGTCTCCTTCAAAGCTTCCACCGAAATTTGCATATCCTGGAGCGTCCGCAGTAATCCCAGAAGCTGCTCTTCCTCCTCATCATCATCATCCAGCGCCATATCCGTGATCCTCCTCTTGATCCTATTGATCTCCAGAATCTGCCGGCTTTCTTCCTCCATCTGATCAGTCAATGCCTCTGCCTCGTCGTACTCCTCCGCCCCTATCCCTTCAATCTCCTCCTCTTCCTCCAGTTCCTGCTCTCGCACTATTTGTTCTTCTTGCCTGCCACGCTCTTCCACGACCACTTCAGCTTCATCATCATCTTCTTCTTGTTCATCTTCGACTTCTTCTACAGCTTCTTCTTCTTCCTCTTCCTCTTCTTCTCCCGTCCTCCTATCGTGGTCCAGGTTCCTGTTCTTAAGCTTCTGCTGCTCTTCTTCTTCTCTTCTGACGCCACCACCTTCGCCAGCAATTTCAGGCATCAGACGATTTGCTGCCTTCAGTGGCGGACGGTCAAGAAGAGCTCGTTGGGGAGCAAACAGTTGCTCTGCAAACGCGTCTCTGCGACGACGAAGTTCATGAGGGTGAAGCGACGCTGCAATCGCCAAAGCTGCTTCTATAATTTCAAAGAGCTCCGGCTCCTTGAGCCGCTCTAACCACTCCATGGCCGCTAAAATTTGAACTACAAACCACCCCCTAATCCCCCCCTTTCTTCTCCTCTAGAGTAACCACCAAACTTCTGAAAAACACAACTCTCTACAGATCCACCAGCACTCGCAGCAATCCCGTAAATCTCTCTCAACATCCAAATCACACAATCTGATGCAAATCGTCGTGTACTCCTCCTACTCCATGCATGAAACCATTGGAATTGGTCCACAATTTGAAGCAAATCCTCGCAGAAACGGATCCGATGTCCTAAACATCCGAAATCCGAACAGATACAGTAATAGTCATATCTGCATTTGACGCAAAGCAAATGCGTTATACGTCAAAAAGAGCGGAATAACAAGTTGATGATCAAAGAAGAAGAAGACAGGAAGAGCGGAACAACAAGATGATGTTGCCGATGATGATGACAGAAGAAGACAACACAACAAAGTACTAGGCTGAAAGAAGAGTGGAACAAGATGATGTTGATGATGAGGATTATGGGAAGAAGACAATACAACGAAGCAGATGCCTGAAACAGTTGAACAAGATGATGTTGATGAAGATGATAATGGAAGAAGAAGACAATACAAAGGAAGTAGAGGCCGGGAGGAGTGGAACAAAATCAAGATGATGAAGTTGATACTGCTGATTATGGAAGCAGAAGACAATACAAAGAAATAGATGTCAGGGAGAGTGGAAAAAGACAAGATGATGTTAATGATGCTGATTATGGAAGAAGAAAGACAATACAAAGAAATAGATGCCAGGAAGAGTGGAAAAAGAACAAGATGATGCTGATGATGACGGAAGAAGAAGACAACAAATCGAAGTAGATTGCCTGAGCATTAGGAGAAAGTGAAATGAAGAAGATGCTACTAAAGAAAACTCATCGAACTCCAGAAACAAAACAAAAAAAAACACATACACACACACGACAAAGAAGAAACAGAAAACTTGTTTGAAAGGAAATTGTTTCACAATTGTTGTTACCTGAAGATTGCGAAACGGAGACTTTGTAAAATCCAAGGAATTGCGTCTCTGCAGTGTGTGGCGTCCGTCCCCAACTCCTCCGCGTTCCCAAAAATGCTTGAATCGGAAACGCGTCGATCTCGAGCTCTTTCTCTCTTCTCTCTCTCTCTCTCTCTTTTGTTTGTCTGCTGCTGCTTTTCCGAACCTGACAAGCGCAACAATCCACGACTTTGACACGAGTTAGTGAGCCGGAGTCGCTGCTGAACGAGAAAAGGAGGAAAAGAACAGGGCAGCCCCAAAAAAACAGTTTAAGAAAATCCAAAAAGAAAAAGAAAAAAAAAGAGTAGCACAGAAAAAGACGTACCTATGTACCTACGTACCTTACCTACCTAATATGGATGAAAGTTTTTTCTCCAGGTTTTGTTATGGATGTCAATATTCTTAGTTATGGTTTTGCTTCTTATTTAAATGTTTTTAATTTTAGTTACAGTGCTTATAATTATTATTATTATTATTACTTGCTTATTTATTTACTTATTTATTTTTTTGTCAGTTTTTTCAGAAATTTTGGTGATTTTTCAGAACCTTTTTTCAGAACCTTTTTGCATTTTATTTTTTGGTCGAATTTACACTAAAGAATGTAAATTTCCAAAATTTTCCAATCACTGTTTTAGTTATGGATTGCTATTTAGGTGAATATTTGGTGTAGCTTGTGCCATTGGCCCAGTGTGAACTGGTTAACCCAACTCCTTTTTCCTTTCAACACGACATTTTTGGTAATTTAATTGAACTTCTAATGACAAAAATTACTCAAATTTTAATATCTCATGCACATTAGATTTATTTTCATCAGAAAATCATTTTCCTTAAATCCAAGGGCTTTTTAACAATATCAAGAGTGTGCCCAAATTCCCTATATAAGGTTTTGTTTTGATTTAAATAAATTTTCAATGAAAAAATGATTCAATATTCAATAACTTCTCTATTGTGAATTGAAATATTATGAAACCAACTTGGTGCACCCCTACTCATTGAGAGCTTTTCAACGGTACTACAAGTGCGGCAAGAGGCACCATGATTTGGGAGATCTCAACATGAGAAACAAAACAAACAAGCAACCTTCCTTCAGAAATAGATTTTTGGTTCTTGATTATCGTCATGTTTTAGAGGCACCATGATTTGGGAGATCTCAACATGAGAAACAAAACAAGCAAACAACCTTCCTTCAGAAATAGATTTTTGGTTCTTGATTATCATCATGTTTTACATATTTCAAATTTAAGTTTTTTCGCCTTCCTTATTCTTTATTGGATACATTTTTTATTATTTGTACTTTTTCAATTTCTAGTTTGAATTATGGTTTTTTGAAAATTAAACCCAAAAAAATAGAAGGGAAAAAAATCAAGTTATGCATGAATTTTTTTTAAGGTTTAATTTTGGATGTAAATATTTTAGTTTTAGTCATGGATGGTATTTATTAAGTTTAAAAAAAGAATTTATGGATGTGATTTTATTTTTTTCAGGGCTGTTGATTATGGACAATTATAGTCAAAATTTTTTTCCATTATTTTTTATTGTTTAAGTAGTTGTAATTATTTTTTCAGTTATGGGGTTTTGGTACCTATGGATGCAATTTTTTAAGCTTTAGTAATGGAGATATAGTCTACATATTTAAAATGAAAGTTTTAAAATTTTGAACATATTATTTAAACATACATTATATTTTTTCAAGTTTTAGTTTGAAATTGTGGATGCATTGTTAAAGATGTTGTAATTTCTTTATAATTTGAAAAATAATAATGCATTTCTTATGGAGTCTTTCTTGTAGTATTGGATGTATAACTAACTACTTGGTAAATACTTATTCCAAGGAAATACATAATTCGGAGATATTGGAAGACTTTTTGGGGAGAGGGTGGGGCTATGTAATTATATAATTTCTTTACTTGGTGTAGGTATGTGGTTTGAGTATTTTATGTACTACAGAATGAGCATGGTAGGGCCAATTCCACCTACGGAAACAGTGAGTTCGGTAGGGTGAGCCCTCATTTCATTAGGTGGTGATGGGTTTTGCTAGGACCTATTTCATAACCTTAAAGATTTTTTAGATGACGATTCAAGTTTCAAACACGTATCTGAGTTGATTCACTAAAACTAACACTAATAGCAAAAAATTTGAAATAAAAATTGGAGCCTGCCCATCCTGCTTGCAAAGAAGGCTATAATAGTGCCTGAATAGGACATAAGAAATCGGTTGCAATATCTCATTCACTTCCTTCTTGGGATTTTGTTGGCCTTGCCTACCAAGGCAAGGATATTGTGTTTAGATTCATTTAGAGTATAGTAGCTGACTGGATTTTGGCCCCTAATGAATAGGTCTATTTTTATTTGAGGATTTTTCAAAGATGATATTTCAGCTTGTGTTGAAACTTGAGATTATATATATATAATATCTTGAAGGATTTTGGTTTTTTTAGAGGAGTTTTTGAAGATTATATTTTTTGCATGGTAAAATATTGGAGTTTCTATAATTCTTCTTTTGCCTTAAGATACTTTTTAATGTAAATGCCAAGGCCACAGTGTGTGACACACCCCTTGTTTTGATCCCAATATTATGTGCAGTTTGTAAAGCTGAGTTGCACGAGATTAGCATGTTGCCTAATAGCCTTCCAACTCAATGATAGCATATGTGAAGTGTTCGTTGTCACTCAGGATATGATGAGTATATTTGGCGATTGGTGGACATGGTTACCTTACAAAATGTTTGGGGATTGAATTTACATTTTTGGCCATGCTAGATGTTACCTTCTATGACCACCATGGTTGAATGAAGGTTAAGGAATAAACTTATCACTAAAGACCCACTTCGATATTTGAGGTTAATCTAGCCTGGGATAGGTTGAGTAATTATATTCCCTCATTTATAAAATTTAAAATATAAGTATGTTCAACCCCAAAAGAAACCTCAAATAGGGTGGAAAACCATTCAATGATGCTTTGTTAAGAACTTGTGCGTTTCCTTTTCAAATTTATCAAAGTAATGAATGTAATGGGAACTCAGCAAACATCTAAATCTCAAAGAGAATTGATTTTGTGACTAAATTTTTGCTCTATTTTGAACTATCTTACATAAAATGTCCTTCAATCTTGTTTCTTGTGAAATAAACCAGTAAGCAAGTAATGAGATATTGATTGATGTTTTAATTGGTCAATTGTAATACTTATCAAGTTTGTCCTACCCCAAACATGAAACCCCACCATGCATACCATTTTCCGCTCATACTTTTGGAAAACATCAAAAGTTGACATTTAATTTAACTTTCTTTTCTTGTTTGATAATTGTAAAGACCTGATTCAATCTTTTCCCCAATGATATCCAATGGGTGTCAAAGGAAAGAAAACAATAAAGAGTAAATGGGGCTGAAAATTAAAAATTAAAAGAGAACATTCCATCACAATATTCTTGATTTTTGTTTAAAATTTTGCCAAATTAGTTTGGTAACTTTTTTTTCTTTTTTTTCGATAGGTTCTTAAAAATCTATCACCATTTAATGTCAAATCCTTCTTGAGATGCAAGCCAATGATGCAACATCAGAAAATTGTAAATAATATCAATGCCACACCAGGGTTAATTCCACTTTGGGTCATGTGGCAATGTAAATGACTCTTTTTTTTGTACCATGCCAAGCCAAACATCAATGACGCAAGTGATCTTGCAAGTTGTTTGATGCAATAAATTCAAATAAACATAAAGACAAACATAAAATAACTAATGATATTTAATTTAAAATTCATTTTGAACACCTACCCATCCACCAATTTGGGCACTTAAAGACCACCACATAGAGATGAAACAAAATTCAAGCCAATTCAATTGCCCCTTTGTGACCCTCTTTGGGTTTTTGTGCTTTTGGCTTAGACTTGGATCCTCTTTCTTTGTTCCTCCTTTCCCTCTTTGCTGGGTGACTTTTTAAAAAAAAGCTTGCTAGGATTTCATCATCATCAATTTAAGCATCTAACTAAGTAAATGAGAACAAATTCACGTAAAATATGGAGTAATTTATAGGTAAGAGGGACCATGTCATTTGTGAGTGTTCTAAATATTGTAGTTCTTGATTGAGTTTGACAAGTAACCATACACAATTAATATATTTTGAGGATTTAACTTCAGCACATGGACTTTCAAATTTTTTAAGTTTTATTCACATCCACGGAATGTATAATATCACTAGTGTAAGAGAGAAACATATGTCATGTGAGTGTCACTATTATGCATTTAATGTTATTGACCTAGGTTCAAATCCATCAAATAACAAACAAACCTTTCCAAGTGAAACAAGTCCAATTGCCTTGGACCACTATTATGCGACTATCATGTCATAGACCTGGGTTCAAATTCGACCCAAAAAAAAGAAAACATTTTTCAATTGCAACAAGTGCAATGGCCTTGGACATGCACTGAAGATTGCACAACTTTTATTTTTGCTGAAAATTTGGATACAATAAGGGGCTCACAATTTTCTGAGAGTTCAAGTTTTTTTCAAAAAGAAAATCAATACCACCAAAGTTCTACAGATACTATGCTAATGCGATTAACAGTCAGCATGTACAACATCCCATGTCTGAGTTCCAAAGTTTTCATGCAGCTTTTGGTTGGTCTAATAGGTTACTAATATATGAGGATGGGGCTTATGCGCAGATCTTAATAAATGAAAAATAAAATCCAGAAAAATTGATGTGAGTCAAATGGAGAACATGCAAACTAAGCTAAAAAAAACATTGTTACAAAAGGGACATTCATGCAAGGATGGGGTTTAGGGTTTAGTGTGTGTTGTTAGCTTTAGGGTTAACAATATCATGTGTTGTTACCTTTATAAGGATGCAAGAGATTTGCATCTGTCACCTTTAGGACTTTGTGACAAAAATAAACTTAACTTGAAACCAATTTGTGAGTGACAATTGGAGACCTCGTTGTACACTCTTAGACTGGTTTTTTTTTTAATAATCAAATTTACTTTATCAAATTACTTACCTAGCCTAACAAAAAAAATTCATTTGTCATGATTTTGTTAGAACTTCCCCTATAAGAGCCGGAGTCTTTGGAGGAAGCTACCAGCATAGTATGGCAGAGTTTTCAGAGTTGTTTCATGGTGAGCAACGTATTGTGTGTATAGTAAAGCCCCATGGTGGGGCCAATTCCAAAATAAGGGGCCAAAGAAGAGATGACACTTAAGAAATTTTTTCACTTAAGAAATTTTTCCACGTGTTTCACCTAGTGATAAAATATCGCACAATTTCACCCACAATTTCACCCATGAAATGAAATGTGGCAACCTTTACACATAAAGATTTCAGGAAGCAAAATAGACATATGACTTGAGAGTTGGGCTCTTTTTTTTAGGTCAAAACTCAATGTATAGGTACCTATTAGAGTTACCCATAAAAGTCATGCCCAATAAAATCCCTCTTTCATGCCCAGTTGGCCCCTTATTTTGTCTCCTTGTGCCCTCCAGTAACACTATTTTGCATGTTCAGCCTTTTGTGCAGGTGTCTTCAAATGTGGTTTCAACCAGTAACACTATTTTGCGTGTTCAGCCTTTTGTGCGGGTGTCTTGAAATGTGGTTCCAACGCTCATTGGAGCTTACAAGGCACGTTTAAATTTACTCATCAGAATCCTTGAAGAAAACCACAAAGGATTTTTATGAAAATAATGGCTCTAATTTGTCGGGTTTCAATTCTTTTGAAATTTGCAAAAAATTTACAACAAGTAGTCCAAATATTAAACGATTCTTTTTTTAAAATTTGCTACATATGCTAGCTTTAGGAAGCAAGTTAGCAATAAGCTAGGGTAAAAGACTTCAAGTGGGGGCATTCTTAACATTATTACCTCATGGTAGGGATATTCTGAAAATAAGGGGCCTAGGGACAATAAATTAGCCTCGCATTTTGACAATGTCTCCTACCCGTGGGCTTTACCCATTTTAAAACATGAAGCAAAGTTTATCATTAACCTCAACATAGATCAAGAGACATAGGAGGGAGAGTGTTATTACTTCTTACACCTACTCCTCAAGTGTGGAAGGGATGTTATGCTTACAAGTAGCTGTAAGATTTGTGCCACTCTTGAGGAGGTAGATTAATTACCCACTTGTTAGCCTAACTTGGTGTAAAGTCCCTCCTTTCTTGTAGAGGAGGGCTATTCGTGGATACAAGAGATGCTCTCCGAATAAGACACTAGGAAATTTCTTTAAATGCTTTTGGTATAGACATAGTCCCTTTGCCCTTTTCATTTACTCCTTTTTTTATTATTATTGTCATGTCCCTATGGAATAATGTTTGGTAGCTTTACATCATACTTATGCTTGGCATATGTGTGAAAGAAAGAATTGCAAATATTGTGAGCGGCATCATGACAAAAGCATGTAAATGTCAAGAATTGCAAGTCCTATTGACTCAACAAGATTTTTCTTATTTTGTAAATTGATAGATCTTTAGTGTTAGTTTCTAACCAACCCATACAACTTGGTTACATAATTTTTAAAATAACAAAGTGCACAAGTAATGCGCAAGAACCCTATCTATAAATAATTAGCAAACATTGAACTTTTATTAAGGAAAAAAAAAATTCAAACCACCAAATCTAAACAATCCCATTGAGGTGAAAAAAAAATTCTTCAGACCTGCACAACACAACTTTATTCCATTGAACATTGAAAATAATAATAATAAACTCTTTATACCATTTCCTTTGGTTTCTTAAAATTCTTGTAAACTTATCAAACCTAATTCCACATTTAATTGTTAATTCACTCAAGATAACTAAGGAAAAAATTTCAAAACATCAAATTCAATCATTTCATTGGTTGTAACATTTTTCTTCACGCTTACACACAAGCCTTTTCAACACCCTCTATATATTAGTAAACTAATATGACAACCCTTGTCCGTATAATATTACGGACAAGGTATAAAATTTTATGAAAGGCAACCATAGGTAGCTCTTACGAATGTTACCTATTTTAAAAGTGTTGAATAGTTTGTTGGAAAATGTCTACCAATTGTGCTAGGTCAGCTAAATTTGTTCTGTTTAATTAACGTGTCCGGGATTCCGGCTCCTCCAGTCTGTTGTTGTCGGGGAAGATTTCATGAAATATTCCTTTGGGCAAGGCATGTTTTGCATGTGTGAAACTCTCACCATCAATTCCAATCAATCTTTGCTGTACTATTGATAGAGCTCCTTGGCCGTTACATGGGCCAAGGCGCTCATATCAAGCATTTTGCTCGGTGAACCAAGGGTGGAGCCAGCGGTCTCGGGCCTCATACCATGACAACATGACCTACCCCCACACACACACACCCTTCACATGTTTTTTTTTAAAAAATTTATCCTGACGTGGGAGATGCCTTTTTTGTTGGGGGTTTTGTCTTTCCTCTTTCTTGTATATACATATTATAAGTGTTAAAAAAATTCATGTGTTCACATGTGAATTTTTAATTTTCATTTATTAACAATGTACTTATCCAATTGAAAAATATTATAATACTAATTTTAATTTCCATTTATAGAAAAAAAATATTTTATCATTTTTTAATAATTATTTTTAAAAGTAAACTTTAAAATATAAATTAAAATGCATATTTTCAATTTTTTAGGTCCGCCCAAGAAATGTTTTATATTTGGAGATATTCCAACTCACAAAAAAACCTTGTGGCCATGACGCCAACATCTGAACTATGAAGCCACAAGACCACATGTTGACAACATAAAGTTGTCAATAGTCTAATTTAACATGTTTTTATCATTTTCTTTTCAATTTTCTCAAGTAGGTCCACTGGTGAGGATCTCCAGCATTAGTTTGCATTAAATGGTGACTGTCCTAGGCGGGCTGTTACAAGTGACAACCTAGGAAGTGCCTGCTCTACATGTCTAGATGTGGTTTTTTTTTTTTTTTTTTTCCAAAAAATGGCAAAAAAGTTTTTAAAAATCACCAAATTTTTTTTTTTTTTTTTTTTTTCTTTAAAAACCCCCCCCAAAAAAAAAATAAATTTTTTCCAAAAAAATAAAAAATTTTTTTGGATTTGGAAGTTTTATTATTGTTTTATTGTGAAT